>JGI25322J35698_1001729_pt1 | contig 12734 bp, 9 predicted proteins | sample AutmiccBRH37_all_FD_35698 | JGI IMG/M metagenome (IMG submission 35698) | reverse complement strand
TCGACAATAGCCACCTTGAGGCCCAGTTGCGCGCCCCGGATCGCAGCCACATAGCCGCCCGGACCCGCCCCGATTACGATCATGTCATAGGTCGTCGATGCCATGCGGCCCTCCCTTTCAAAATTTAGTTTGCCATTAAACTATTTTCCACCACATCGCAACGCGACATGATTGAGCGATTGAACAAACAATCACCATCCGTGTCTTTCGAGCAATTGAAAGCGCAGAGAGGGGCGCGGATCAGGCGGCCTGCTTGATCCGGCGCAGCGTGTCGCCATAACCGCCCTCGGCCTCGAAGGCGCGCTCCAGCGCGGTCGACGGACGTTGCAGCGCCGCATTGCGATAGGGGAATCGCCCGAACTGCCGGATCACCTCGCGATGCGCCCGTGCATGTGTCAGGTTCTCAGCCCCGTGCTGCGGCATCCGCTCGCACATCAACCGCACGCAACGCTCCTGATCACACAGGTTCTCGGAATGCATCAAGGGCAGATAAAAGAATTGCCGCGCCGGTTCATCAATCCGCAGATCCCAACCGCGATTGATCGCGACCTTGCCCGCCGCCAGTGACTGCGCATCGGTGCCAAAGGCCTTCGCCTCGCCCCGGAACATATTGCGCGGAAACTGATCGGTCAGGATCACATAGGCCAACATTCCGGTCGGATAGGTCAGCCACAGACCATAGGCCCCGTCACGTGCATTCTCCCAAGCGGCCTCAAACCGCTCCGTCACCGTGGCGTCCAGCGCCTCAGATGTTTTGTACCAGCCCCCCGGCCCGATCTCATCCAGCCAGAACCGCAACACGTCGTCGGGTGTAACCATAGGGGGACTCCTCATTGTCCTATGATGGTTTCATGACGTTAACGGGTATTTAGCCCGCTTTCACAGTAACATATTACTACAGAAGGGACATATTTACTTAATTTCAATCCTGTTTCGCCTCTTGCGCAGTTTCAATGGCATATTCTTGCGCAAACTCCACCGCCATTGGCGAAGAAGAGGGCGAAACCGGCATATACCGGTCGGTTTCGCGCACTGCCGGGGCCTTGCGCTGCGTCATCCGATAAATCGCATAGGCCACCATCGCGAACATCAGCACCGCGATATAGAGGAAATAGCCGCCCGGCCCCATGACTCCCATCATCCAGCCCACCATCAACGGCCCTGCAATCGCGCCCAGCCCGTTGATGAACACCATGCCGCCCGCCGCCGCCGCCATGTCATCATGCTCGAGAAAATCNTTCGTATAGGCAATCAGNAGCGAATAGAGCGGGTTCGACGTGCCCCCCACGATGAACCCGGCCAACAACAGGAACCAGTAATTATCGCCCAGCATCATGCCGACCACGGCCCCGATGCCCGTTCCCAGCGACACGCCCGCAATCAGCTTGCGCCGGTCCATCCGGTCTGACAGCCAGCCCAGCGGATATTGCGCCACCACGGCAGCCACGTAAAACGACGCGACAAAGGCCGAAATCTGCCCCACGCTCAGCCCCGCCTCGGCGCCATAGACCGCCGCCATGCCGAATTGCGCGGCAAAGACACCCCCCGTCAGCAGCATCCCGACACAGCCCAGCGGCGAGATTTTCATGATCTGCCGCAGCGACAATGGCTTGGTCGTGCCAAAGGCGGGCGTCGGGCTGACCGACAGCAGAATCGGCGCAAAGGCCAGCGACACCAGAACCGACGGGATGACGAACAGCACATAGCCGGACGGGTCCGCCAGCACCATCAACCCCTGCGCCGAGACGATGCCGATCATCTGCACGATCATATAGAGCGACAGCGCCTTGCCGCGCGTCGCATTGGTCGCGGAATTGTTCAGCCAGCTTTCAGCGGTCACATAGACCCCCGAGAAACAGAATCCGATCAGCACCCGGCCAATCGACCAGGCCCAGGGCTCTGCAATCGTCGGATAGAGGATCAGCACCGCCGAAATCATCGACCCCAGCGCGGCAAACACCCGCACATGCCCGACCCGACGGATCATCTCAGGCGCCATCCGAGAGCCAAACAGGAACCCCACGAAATAGGACGACATAACCACCGACATCTCGTAGGTCGAAAACCCTTCGAGCGCGCCACGCACCCCGAGAAGCGTGCCTTGCATGCCATTTCCGACCTGCAACAGCATCATGCCCAACAAAAGGGCCCATGCCCCCGACAGCACCTGAAACATTACGCCTCTCCTTCGTCTTCTCTCGCCAACCTAGCAGATGCCCGCATCAGCGGCACTTCAAAGGCGACTTACTCTGTCGCCTGTGCGCCCCGCCTGTCAGGCTTTGNCGCCGGGATCAACAGCGACGCGTCCCCATACGAGAAAAAGCGATAACCCCTCGCNACCGCATGTGCATAAATTCGGTCGATCACGCCCTGCCCCATCAGCGCTGACACCAACATCATCAACGTCGATTTCGGCAGATGGAAATTGGTCATCAGCGCATCGGTGACGCGGAATTCGAAACCGGGGTAGATGAAGATATCCGTATCCCCCGACCAGGCAGCAATCTCGCCCGTGGCCCGCGCCGCCGTTTCGATCAAGCGCAGCGCAGTGGTGCCAACCGGAATGATCCGACCGCCCGCCGCGCGCGTGGCGGCAATCTCTGCGGCGGCCTCTTCGCTCACCTCGCCCCATTCGGCATGCATCTTATGCGAGGTCACATCCTCGACCTTGACCGGCAGAAACGTGCCCGCGCCCACATGCAGCGTGACATGGGTAAACCCCACCCCCATCGCCGCCAGTTCCGCCAAGAGCGCCTCATCAAAATGCAACGAGGCCGTCGGCGCCGCCACGGCCCCCGGCGCCCGCGCCCAAACGGTCTGATAATCCACCTTGTCCTGATCATCCGCCGGACGGCGCGCGGCGATATAGGGCGGCAGCGGCATCGCCCCCGCCTCAGCCAGCGCCGCGTCGAAATCCTCAGCACGCAGGTTGAACCGCAGCCGCCCCTGTCCCTCTTCCTTGGCCTCAAGCACCGCCGATAACCGCTCCGAGAACACGATTTCCTCGCCCACGCTCACCTTCTTGAGCGGCTTGATCAGCGCGCCCCAGGTGCCCTCTGCCCCCGGCTCCAACAGCGTGACCTCGATCTTTGCCGCCGTGTCCCCCTGCGCCCCAGAGCGATGGCGCAGCCCCGACAGCCGCGCCGGGATCACGCGCGTGTCGTTCAGCACCAGCCGGTCACCGGGCCGCAGCCACCGCCCAAGGTCGGCCACCCCCGCATCGGTGATCGCCGCACCCTCCGCCACCAGCAACCGTGCGGCGCGTCGGGGCCTCGCGGGGCGCGTCGCAATCAACGCCTCGGGCAAGTCAAAATCGAAATCTGAAAGTTTCATCTGTCCTGTCTTTGGTGAATGTCCTGCGCCTCACGCTCGGCTTCGCCCTTGATCTGCCCCGAGGTCGCGGCCCGTCCNGNNCCCACCGTGGGCGCAGGNCGGCGGAACAACTCGCGCAGAAACCCCGGTGCCAGCGCCGAAAGCGGATTGACCGACACCACCGGGTCAGTCGAGGCGCCCTTGAGCGTGTAGTTCACCCCGATAAGCCCCTCACCGGGCCGGGTAAAGGCCTCACCGATCCCATTGAGCAAATAGACCGGCGACACCACACCCTGCATGTCCATCTGCTTGTTCGCCATCGTGTAATAGCCATCCATCGAAATCCCGACCGAGGCACCGACCGCACTGCCTTCCAGCAGGATCAGCCGGTTCGGCGTCAGGCGGAACTTCGCATCGACCCGCCCGAAATGCAGACCCTTGCCGGAAAACTGCTCCAACAGCCCCACGACGCTGATCGTATTCAAGAGCGCCGCCAGCGCCGGGGCGTCCTTGATCCTGATCTGATCTATCCCCAGCACCCCGTCATAGCTTCCCGGCTCCGGCGCAGGCGTCAATACCATCTCCAAGACCCCCTCGCGCGCCTGCCGCAGCAGACCCGCCGCGGCCAACACCTCGCCTGCATCGTTGGATCTGATCCGGAACGCGCTGCGCCCCGACATGGGCACGACCTGCCCGGTGACCGGGGCCAACCCGTTCAAAAGCCCGGTGAATGTGCCATTGGTTCCGCCTGAGGTGTCCAGATCCGCACGAAACCCGGTCAGGGCAATGCCTTCGGAAATCTGCAACCGCTCCAGCCGCAACGTAACCGGACCGCCACCGCGCGCCCCCTCGCCCGCTTCACCGTCCTGCCCCCCCAAAGAGGTTTGCCGCAAATCGACCGTGCCGCCCGTCACCTCGACGCGCGGCGTCACCCCCGCGCCGCGCCCAACCAAACTCACCGGCGCATCCAGCCAGTTGCCCAAGGTGACCCGGCTGAACTCGGCCCGCTCCAGACCGCCGCCCGCGTCCAGACTGACACGCCCTTGCGCCTCAAGCCCGGCACCGCTCAGGCTCAGCGCCGTGACCTCCGGCACCGCCCCCAGTCGGCCCACCACATCAAGCCGCCCTTGCTGTCCTTGGCCCAAGGCCCAGTCCAGTTGCGGCAACCGCAGCGCGAGTCCCGCCAAATCGGATGTCAGCGCAAACTCCGGGGGCTGCCCCTTGGCAAAGCCGATCTCTATCTCGCCTTGCCCCGCGCCCGACAGGCTGCCGGGGGGCAGGCCGATGCCGAATTCCTCCAGAAACCGCTGCGACAACTCGATCTGTCCCCGCACCCGGCTCTCGCCTTGCGGGTTGCCCCCGATGGCCATGTCCCAACTGCCGCGCACCGGCACGGCCCCCACCTGCGCCGCGCCACCGATCTCGAGATGTCGGTTGCTCGCCTCGACCGCCAAACGCTCAGCCGCCAGAACGCGCCCCTTGACCAGCGTCTCGCTGCGCACGTCGCTGAGGGTTCCGGTCACGTCAAACGCCACCTCCTCCGTGGTCAATTTCTTCTTGAGCAGGAACATCAGCTCCCCGTCCAACTCCGCCTGCCCCTCGGCCACCGTCACCGGCTGCCCCGCCTTTTGCAGGAATCGGAACGGCGGCGCATCGAGCAGCGACAAGGCCGCCGTGATCGTGCTGCGGGTCTGCATCACGGCCTGCGCCGGGCCGTCCTTGATCCGCACATCGGGGATGATGAAACTGGTGCCCGCCACGTTGATCCGACCCCCCTCTTGCGCCACCACATGCCCCCGCTCGGCCTGAACGACAAAGCGGTTGTCATGCAGCGACGCCCGCCCCGAGGCATCCGTAATCGGCGGCACATCGCGCACATAGACCGTCTCAAGATCCGCAAAATCGAACCCGAGGCTGAAATCCGGTAACATGTCCGGGCGCATCCGCAGGGCAAACTGAATATCGCTCAGATCGGCGCGGCGCACATTCTTCTCGATCCACTCGCGCGTGTTGGTCTTGGTCGCCCGCGGCCAGAGCGCCATCAACCGCTCAGGATTCAGCCCGTCCATCCCCCCTTCAAGCGAGATATCCCATCCCTCGTCACTGCCGCGCGCCTCGCCGCGCGCCTGCAGGTAATGCCCCTGATCGCTCAGGCTCAACTCTCCCAAGGTCAGGACAAACGGGTCCAGCCGCAACCGCAGCGCCATCCGCGCCTCTTCGAACCGGATCGGCTCTGGGTAGAGGTCGGCCGGGTCCGCGACCACATCGCTCACCCGGATCTGCGCCTGCAATTCGCGTGGCCAACCGGCCTCCATCCCCACCAGCCGCGCGGTGCCCTCGGCCCGCGCCTGACCCCAGGCGCTGTCCACCGACAACTCGGTGAACCGGATTTCCTGGACCATCGGATCATAGGTGAAATAACTGCGCGCCGAGCGGAATTTGATCGGCACCGTGGCGGGCGTCGGCTGCAACNCCCCCGCCCCGATCTGCAAGGTGGCGTTGAGCGGCCCAAGCCGGCCTTCAGCATCGACCCCGGCGCGCACCGCCCCCGAAATCGGTGCCTCCAACGCCCCAAGCCAGGCCAACGCTGGCGACTGCCCGGCAATATCGCTCGCTGGCATATCCTCAAAGGTCGCGCCGAACTCCGCGACCTTGCTGCCGATCCGGCCCTCGTAATTGACCGCCAATGTCGTGGCGTAGTCGCGTGCGCCAAGCAGCGCCACATCCCCGCGCAACGAAATCCCATTGCCCGCGCGCGTCAACTCCACCCGGCCGCCGTCCGCGCTCCACGCGCGGCCCGCCCGCGCATCCTCGTAACGCAAGCTCAGGTTATCCGCCGTGACCAACCGCAGCGCGTCCAATTGGGGCCGCGCAAAGAACGCATCAAGCTGCTCGTGGAACGTGCCGCCCTGCCCCGTCGCGCCCAACACAATCGACAACTCGCCGGTCGCCAGCCGCCGCAGCCCCAATTGCGCGCCGGACAGGCGGACCGTCCTCGGCTGCACCTCTCCCCGCAACAGCGGCTCCGGCGCAACCGTCACATCAAGCGATCCCAGCGTCACCAGCGGCACGCCGTCAAGATTGGCCAGCGCCACATCCCGCAACGCCACACGCGGCACAAGATCCTCACCCACCACCAACGACATCTCGCCGAACCGCAACTGATAGCCCGGCACGCTCGCATCAATCCGCTCTGCAATCCGCTCTTGCAGCCAAACGGGCGCCCGCAGGTTCACCCCGATGTTCACGGCGACAATCAAGCCCAGAACCACCAGCAGGACCGCACAGGAAAAACAGAACTGCACGAGATGCCGCAGCGCACGACGACGCTTGCGGGGCCGCACAGGCGTCCCGCTCGTCGGCGGCGGCATCTCTGCCGCGCCCTGCTCTTGTGTCGGCTCCGTGCTCATCCTATCCGTTCGGACGCGTCTNGCGCATCTCTTCTGCCTCGTGGCTTTATTCTCGCCTTTTGCGACCTAATATGGAATTCACATTTTTGCATCTCAGAGGAAACCCCATGCCAGATATGTCCGATACCGCTCCCGATTTCACGCTGCCGCGCGATGGGGGTGAAACTNTAACGCTCTCGGGCCTGCGCCCCGGCGCTGTTGTGCTGTTTTTCTACCCCCGTGATGACACCTCCGGTTGCACCAAAGAGGCGGTGGCCTTCTCCGCCCTCAAGGATCAATTCGACGCCGCCGGGGCCACCGTGCTCGGCATTTCCAAGGACAGCCTCGCCAGTCACGAGAAATTCCGGGACAAACACGCGCTTTCGGTCCCGCTTTTGTCAGATGAGGATTCCGAGACCTGTGAAGCATATGGGGTCTGGGCGGAAAAAAGCATGTATGGCAAGAAATTCTTTGGCATCGAGCGCTCAACCTTCCTCATCGACGGTGAGGGCCGCATCGCCCGCGTCTGGCGCAAGGTCAAAGTGCCCGGCCANGCCGAAGAGGTGCTGNACGCGGTNAAGGCGCTGTGAGCGACCCCACCCTGACAGAAATGGCCGTCGAGGTGCTCTCGACCCACGACGGCCGCGCCAAGACAGCACTCTCGCGCGCCCATGCCGCGACGTGGTTTGCTGCGCGCGCGGCGGGGCACGACATTCCCTTGGGCCGTGCCACGCCACCGCTGCGCCCGGCCCGCCCCGAACACCCCGAACTGCTCGACCCGCGCGACGTGCCGCGCCGCCGTCCCGGNTCGGACAAGGGGCGCATCGCCCTCCTGCATGCCGTGGCCCATATCGAACTCAACGCCGTGGACCTGCATTGGGACATCATCGCGCGCTTTGCCGACACCCCAATGCCCATCGGATTCTATGATGACTGGGTCAAGGCGGCCGACGAGGAATCCAAACATTTCAACCTGATATGCGACTGTCTTGAAGCATTGAACAGCCATTACGGTGCCCTGCCTGCCCACGCAGGCATGTGGCGCGCCGCCGAGGATACGGCGCAGGATTTCATGGGCCGCCTCGCAGTCGTGCCCATGGTGCTCGAGGCGCGCGGCCTCGACGTGACCCCCGGCATGATCGAGATTTTCCAGCGCGCCGGCGAGACCGGCGCGGTCGAGGCCATGCAGGTGATCTATGCCGAAGAGGTGCATCATGTTGCCTATGGGTCCAAATGGTTTCATTTTCTCTGCGGTCGCCACGATCTCGACCCCAAGATCGCCTTCCACGACCTCGTGCGCCGCTACTTCCACGGCTCATTGAAACCCCCGTTCAACGAAGAGAAACGCGCCGAAGCTGGTTTGCCACCGGATTTCTACTGGCCGCTGAGCGACGGGCACTCCACCCGAGATTGAAATATTCTTCCGCCAATCGGCGATTTTCCGCCAATCAAGCGGGAAACAGCCAAGCTATGGAACCCGATTGGTCAAAAATCTTGCCCAAAGCCCGACCACTGGCTAAGCACACTCAACACGGCGGCTGGGATAATCGCAGCCAAGCGCCGGAGGATGACCGAGGCAACAAGGGCAGAAGACGCGTGAGAACAAGACTTGCGATAAAAGTTCATTCCATTCTGGAACGGTATTTCCCCGAGCGTCGGGTTTTTTTGCGGTCCGATACCGACACACGTTTCATCCGCCTGCGCCCCTCTACCCAACTTTTCGCCTTTGCCGGGGCTGCGNCCATCGTCGCATGGTCGATCATCGCCACNTCCATTCTGCTGATGGACAGCATCGGGTCCGGCAACTTCCGNGAACAGGCCAAGCGCGACCAGCGCACCTATGAAAACCGGCTCAATGCGCTCTCCACCGAACGCGACAAACGCGCCGAAGAGGCGATTGCCGCACAGGAACGCTTCAGCTTCGCGCTGGAACAGATTTCGCTGATGCAATCCGAATTGCTGGCCTCTGAGACCCGCCGCCGCGAATTGGAAACCGGGATCGAGGTGATCCAAACCACCCTGCGCCGCACCATGTCCGAGCGGGAAACAGCCCGCCAGGAGGCCGAGCAACTGGCCCTCTCCTTGGAGACCGACGGCGCAACCGGCGCCGGCACCGGCACCGAAACGGGCACGGACGCAACGGTCGATTTCCTGACNGCCGCCCTCTCGGACGCAGCCGAAGAGCGCGACACGACGATTGCCAATGCGCAGGACGCGCTCTTGCACGCCGATGAAATGACAACGCAACTGCGCCTGCTCAAGGATCAGAACGACCAGATCTTCAGCCAGCTTGAGGATGCGATGGCGATCTCTGTCGAACCCCTCGACAAGATGTTTAGCGCGGCAGGTCTCAACACCGACACGCTGCTCGATGCGGTGCGCCGCGGCTATTCCGGTCAGGGCGGCCCGCTGATGCCCCTGTCCTTCTCCACCCGCGGCGAAGAACCCTCGGTCGATGCCGAGCGCGCCAACCGCATCCTCAACCGCATGGACGAACTCAACCTCTACCGCATCGCGGCGCAAAAGGCGCCCTTCGCCATGCCCGTCAAGAGCGCCTTTCGCTTCACATCCGGCTATGGCATGCGCTGGGGCCGGATGCATCAGGGCACCGATTTCGCCGCCCCTCAGGGCACGCCGATCTATTCCACTGCCGATGGCGTCGTCACCCATGCGGGCTGGCTCTCGGGCTATGGCCGCCTGATCAAGATCAAGCACGCCTTCGGCATCGAAACCCGCTATGCCCACCTCTCGCAAATCCGCGTCAACGTCGGGCAAAGGGTCTCGCGCGGCGACAGGATTGGTGATATGGGCAACTCTGGACGTTCTACGGGCACACATCTACACTACGAGGTCCGCGTCGGCGACCAGTCCGTCAACCCCATGATATACATCAAGGCTGCAAACAATGTTTTCTAAGAGCAAAATCAACGAACCCGCGCAAAAGCCTGCAGAGGCCAAACCGGCTTCCTCCGAGAACCGGCTCGATTCGGCGCGACCCGACGCGCTGAACAGTGAATTCAAGGCATCGGCCCCCAAGGCCAAGCCGCCCGCCTCGGTGCTGTCCTCGGACCTGCACGTGACCGGCAATCTCAAGACCACCGGCGACATTCAGGTCGAAGGCTCGATCGAGGGCGACATCCGCGCGCATCTGCTGACCGTCGGCGAAGGNGCCACCATCAAGGGCGAAGTGATCGCNGATGACGTGGTGATCAACGGCCGCATCGTCGGCCGCGTGCGTGGCCTCAAGGTGCGCCTGACCTCGACCGCCCGCGTCGANGGNGACATCATCCACAAGACCATCGCAATCGAGAGCGGCGCGCATTTCGAAGGCTCGGTGCAGCGTCAGGACGATCCTCTGACCGGCAACAAATCTGCCCCCAAGCCCGCAATCCCCGCCGCAGCTGCCGCCGCACCGAAACCCGCCGAGGGCTGATCCAAGCAGGACATCACAAAAGGCGGCGTGGCCCCCTGCCATCGCCGCCTTTTTCATGCCCGCCGCGCCTTGCCTCTTACGGCTCGCGCAGCGCTTGCTGGCTCTTGTAGAGCGGTTTCAGCAGATATTGCAGNACCGTCTTTTCGCCNGTGTGCAANTCCACCTCCGCCTGCATACCGGGCCTGATCTCGATCNCCGCCTGCCGGGGCGTCAGCGCCCCCATATCCACGCGCAACGTCACCTTGTAATGCGGGTCGCCATCGGGATCGCGCGCCCGCTCGTCCTTGAACGTATCGGCGGAAATAAAATCCNCCCGCCCCTTCAAGGTGCCGTAGATCGTGTAATCATAGGCCGTCAGCTTGATCGTCGCCTCCTGCCCGCGCCGGATATTGGCGATATTGCGCGGCTCGACCCGCGCCTCGACGAACATCTCCTCATCCAGCGGGATGATCTCCAGAATTTCCTCACCGGGGCGCACGACGCCGCCAATCGTCGTCACACTCAGATTGTTCACCACGCCGCGCAACGGGCTCAGCAACACCGTCCGGTTGAGCTGATCCTGACTGGCACGCAGGGTCTGGCGCAGCGTCGCCAATTCCTTGAGCGTTTCGGAATAGGCCTCTGCCCGCTCAAGCTCGGCTTGCGTCACGATTTCATCATAGCGCTTTTCGGCATCCGCATGCGCCTTGCGCGCGCGCGTGACCTCAATCAAGGCCACGATCTTCTTCGCCAATAGCCCCTCCAACAGCCGCTTTTCCTCGGCGGATTGCTGCATCACCCGTTTGGCCCCCTCGCTGCTCTTGACGAAATCCTCTTGCCGCGCCTTCAGCAGCGCCCGTTCCGAGGCCACCATTTCCCCCGCCCGTGTCACAACCGCCTCGGGCGCGGCGAAATCGAACTGCCCGGCCAATTCCGCCTCCAGCCGCAATTGCCGCACCTCAAGACCCGCGATCTGATCCTGCAAATCCGCCACTTCGGAATTGAATCGCGTATCATGCAGCCGCGCCAGAACATCACCACGCGCCACAACATCGCCCTCCTGCACCAGCAATTCGGCCAGTATCCCGCCTTCGAGGTTCTGGATGATCTGCGGCCGAGAGGTGGAAATGAACGCGCCCGGCGCGCGCACGATCTCGTCGATCCAGGCAAACGCGGCCCAGAGGATAAAAATCCAGACACTCGCCGCACAGAGCCACACCATCAGGCTCGGACCGCGCAAGCGCCCGTTCAACTCTGCCAATATGCTCGCGGTGCTGCGTGCGCCCACATCGCTCATCTCATGCCCCTCCCGGCCCGATGCCCGCCGCCTGCGCCAGATGCGCCAGCACCTGATCGCGCGGCCCGTCCACCGCCATCCGACCCGCTTGCAGGATCAGCGTCCGGCTCGTCAGACTCAGGATCGGCATCCGGTGCGTCGCAATCACCGCCGTGCGCCCCTTGAGCCAGATTTCCAACCGGCTCACCAGCGTGCGCTCCAGCGTCTGATCCAGCGCTGCCGTCGGCTCGTCCAGCAGGCACACCGCCGGGTCCTGCAACCACAGCCGCGCCCAGCCGATCGACTGCCGCTGCCCTTGGCTCAGCCCCTGACCACCATCGAGGATTTCCAGGTCCAGCCCCTTGGGATGGCCGCGCACAAACGGCCCCAGCCCGGCAAATTCCAGCGCCTGCATCAGCCGCGCGTCATCACGCTCCAGCAAGGTCAGGTTCAGGTTCTCGCGCAGACTGCCCGTGAAGAGCCGCACATCCTGCCCCAGATAGCCGATCATCCGCCGCAGGTCGCGCGGCGCGATCTGCCCCATATCGGTGCCATCCAGCATCAACCGCCCCCGGCTCGGGGCATAAAGCCCCGACAGGAGCTTGAGAAAAGTCGATTTTCCCGACCCGTTGGTGCCCAGCACCGCCACCACTTGCCCCGGCTGAATGATCAACCCCGGAATATCCAGCACCGGCGCAGCCCCCGCGTCATAGGCAAATTGCACCTCGCGCAGCTCATAGGCCCCGCTCAGGGACGTCCGCCGCAAATAGCTGCGCCCCTCGGCCGCGTCCTGCTCCGCCAGCGCAATCGCATCGAGCCCCGCCAGCGCCGATTTCACATTGCCCCACCGCGCCAGCGTCCCTGATAGCTGCGTGAGCGGCCCCAGCGTGCGGCTGGTCAAGATCCCCACGGCGATGATCGACCCCACGGTGAATTCGCCCGCGAACACCAGATAAGAGCCAAGGATCACCGCCGCAATATAGGTCGCCTGCTGTACCGCCTGCGCCCAGAACGTCAGCACCGATCCCAACCGCCGCTGCTCGCTCGACTTGATCGCCTGCAGCGCCGTCAACTCGCCCCAAATCCGGCGAAACCGGTCCTCGGCCCGCTGCGTCTTGAGCGTATCCAGCTCGAATATCGCCTCATGCAACAGCCGCGCGCCCCGCGCGCCCGCGCCCTGCATCTCTTGCGTCAGCCGCATCATCCGCCGTTGCAGCAGAAAGCCGGGGATCACCATGATCACCCCACCGAGGATCAACACCCAAACCACATTGCCCGCAATCGACGCCACCAGCGCCAGAAACACCACGATGAACGGCAAATCGGTGAGCGTGCCAATCGTGGA
>JGI25322J35698_1001727_pt1 | contig 12740 bp, 10 predicted proteins | sample AutmiccBRH37_all_FD_35698 | JGI IMG/M metagenome (IMG submission 35698) | reverse complement strand
ATGAGAGTTTGAAGCTCTGTCAGGCTGGCGTTGGTCCCGTTCATCTTCCAATTGCCAGCGGCAAGCTTGCGTCTCATGCGTGTATTATCCAGTAATATCAGATTCTAGTGAGGCAAAGCTCACGTGTCCGCAAACTTGATCGACTCGCCACAGCCGCAGGCTTCGGTCACGTTGGGATTGTTGAAGACAAAGCCGGATTCGAGCAAGGAGGTCTTGTAATCAATCTCGGTGCCGAAGAGGAACATCTGGGCCATGGGCGCAATCATCACGCGCGCGCCCTCCTGTTCGACGACTTCATCATGGGGGTCGATGTTCTTGACGTACTCCATCGTGTATTCCATGCCCGCGCAACCCCCTTTCTTGATGCCAATCCGCAGCCCCTCGTGGGCGTCGCGTTGCATCAGGAGCATGATCTGTTCCGCGGCGGCGGGAGTCATGGTGACGGCTTGTTTTCCGGGAATGCCAAACATTAAGTTTGCCTTTCAATCGGTTGATTTGGTTACATGAAACCAAGTTCGAGCTTGGCTTCGTCGCTCATCATGTCCATGCCCCATGGCGGCTCCCATACGAGAGCGACATCGACCTGCTTGATCCCGGCCAAGGGTTCAATTGCCTCGGCCACCCAACCGGGCATCTCGCCGGCGACAGGACATCCGGGAGCGGTCAGGGTCATGGTGATTGAGACCGTGTTTTCGGTATCAATATCAATGGTATAGATCAGTCCGAGGTCGTAGATGTTCACCGGAATCTCGGGGTCATAGACCGTGCGGCACGCCTCTACGATCTGATCGTAGAGCGGGTGATCGGTGCTTGAGGGGGCGATCAGGGGTGCCCCCTCGAACGGCTCTGAACTGTTCATCATATCGTTTCCTGCCGGTTATCCTGACCAAACATATAGGATTTATAATGGCCCGCGTCCAGAGGGGAGCGGGAGAGGGCATAGGGATCTGCGGGTATACCGTAGGGGCATGCAGTGACTATCTGCTTAGTCGCTGGATGTGTTGGATTTGCGCCGTCTGACTGGAACCGGGCGGACGCGGGTTTCGATCATCTCGTAGAGCGCGCCGGTGATATTCTTGCCGGTCGACCCTTCGATACCCTCAAAGCCGGGGGAGGAATTGACCTCGAGCACCTTGGGGCCATTGTCGGACCGCAGCAGGTCCACGCCTGCCATGTTGAGATCAAAAACACGGGCCGCGCGAATGGCGGTGTCGCGTTCATCCTTGGTGATGCGGATGGTCTTGGCGGTGCCGCCCCGGTGCAGGTTGGAGCGGAAGTCGCCCTCGGCACCGGTCCGCTTCATGGACGCCACGACCTTGCCGCCAATCACGAGGCAACGGATGTCTTCACCGGCGGCTTCCTTGACGAAATCCTGCACGAGGAAATTGGCCTTGAGGCCGCGAAAGGCGTCGATCACCGATTCGGCGGCCTTTTTGGTCTCGGCCAGAACCACGCCTTTGCCTTGGGTGGATTCGAGCAGTTTCACGATCAACGGTGCTGTGCCAACGAGGCCCATCAGGTTGGCGGTGTCCTTGGGCGAGGCGGCGAAGGCGGTGTTGGGCATGCCGACCTGCGCGCGTGCCATCAGTTGGTGGGCATAGAGCTTATCACGGCTGGCGATGATGCCTGCGGAGGTGTTGACGCAGAACGTGCCGATGGTTTCAAATTGGCGGATCACGGCGGCACCGTAGGCGGTGACGGATGCGCCGATGCGCGGGATCACCGCGTCATAGCGCGGCAAGCGTTTGCCGTCGTAATGCACCTCNGGGGCAAGGGCGTTGATCGCCATGTAACAGCGGGTGGTGTCGATCACCTCGACGGTGTGGCCGCGCGCCTCGCCTTCTTCGACAATGCGACGGGTGGAATAATTATCTTCGCGGCTGAGCACGGCGATACGCAGGGCACGCTTGGGTTGGGCCGTGCGCATTTTCGAGGTGTGATAGACGTCATAGCTGAGTTCGGGTTGCAAAAAGCGGTCGGTGGCGACGATCGAGATGTGATCCTTGAGCGCCTGACGGCCCAAGAGCATGCGCGAGGCCATGGTGGAGCGATTGGTCAGGGTGATCTCAATCGGCCATGTGTCGCCATTCACCGAAAGTTTGGAGGCGATGACATAGCGCAGTTCGCGCTCGCCATTGGACGAGGTGACATCGCGCCGGTCGATGATCGGGGCAGAGCAGGGGATGATCAGATCGTCGCGACCAGGGATCGGGTGGACGGTAAAGCGGACCTTGGGGCGGGCCGAGGGGCCAAAGGTTTCGATGTCAAAGGCATGCAGGGCAGAGGTACGCGCGCCGGTATCGACCTTGGCCTTGATCGCAGGCACGCCGAGATCGGGCAGAGCCACCCATTCCTCCCAGCCGAATTGCAGGGGCTGGGGCATTTTGGGGTGGTCGTCGGTCATCGAGGCGGGCTCCTTGTCTTGGGCGCGGTGGGTCGGTGGTGTCGTGTCGGACCGTATGGGGGAAGTATGACAGCATTATTCAACCTGAATCTCAAGCACACGGGCGGAATGCCGCGCGCCGGAGTGGCTATCTGGCTTGGTGCTAGTCTACTACTTGTTGATGTCGTCGTGGATCACGCGGGTCTGATCATCAGTGGATTTGAAGAGCCTGCGCAGGATCACCCAAGTGACCAGCGACAGGCCCGCAAAGACCGCGAGCAAAGCGGTTAGCCCCAACTGGAGTGGTAGAAGGACCAGAAGCGCGGTCACGGCGGCCCCGATGGCGAAGCCGAGAAAAATGAAGCCGGGCACGAGCACTTCAAGGATGGCAAGGCAGAGGGCGGCGGCCAGCCAGACCCACCAGAGACCCCAAATCGCAAGGCCCGCCATCAGCCGCGCCCTTTGAGCATGTTGAAGGCATTGCCAAAGGCCTCGAGCGCATGGGCTGGCACGAGGATGGTGTTGGAGGAGGGGCTGTTGCCAAGGGTGTTGAGGGCCTCGACCTGTTTCAGCGCGACCTGATATTGCGCGGCCTCCAACCCGTTGGCGGCGATGGCGGCGGCGACGACGCCGGTGGCATAGGCCTCGGCGTCGGCCTCGATGCGGCGGGCCTTGGCGGCCTGTTCGGCGGCGTAAAGCTCGGCGTCGGCCTGAAGTTCGACGGCGCGCTTGTGGCCTTCGGCCTCGGTCACCTGCGCGCGGCGGGCGCGTTCGGCGTTGAGCTGTTGCAGCATGGCCGATCGGGTCGCCTGATCAAGGTTGACATCAAGGATCTCGGCGCGGGTCACTTCTATACCCCAGTCATCGACTGCGTCTTCGACCAGTGATTTGATGGTGGTAATGAGCTGCGAGCGGTTGGATTGCACCTCGTCGAGGTCCATCTTGCCGATTTCGGCGCGCACGATACCGGCCACGGTGGTGGCAATCGCACCGTCGACCTCGCGGATGCGGTAGACGGTCTTTTCGGGATAAAGGATGCGGTAGAACACCGAGGTTTCGACCTGCACCAGCACGTTGTCGCGGGTGATGGCATCCTGGCTCGCGTTGGGCAACTGGCGCTCAAGAATTGAAATCTTGTGCCGGACCACATCGAGAAAGGGCACGATCAGGTTGATGCCGGGGCCAAGCACCTTGTGCAGCTTGCCAAAGCGTTCGACGACATATTGCTCGGACTGGGGCACGATCTTGACCCCGCGAAAGATAACGATGATCCCCAGAAGCGCGATGAGGAGCCAGACGATATTTGCGGAAATCAGGTTTAGGATCATGTCTTCGGTCATGGGAAGTCTCACAATGGGTCAGCAATGGGGCGGCCAAGACGGCATTTTACAAGGCAGGGTAAACCGCTTTAAAGGGGGGCAAAAGGGCTAAAGCGATGGGAAGCAGGGGCATGCGGTTCGGGTTCGAGAAACTGGCACAGGATGGGGCGGCGCGGGCGGGGGTGATCCACACGCCGCGCGGCGAGATCCGCACGCCGGCCTTCATGCCGGTGGGTACGGCGGCGACCGTCAAGGCGATGATGCCTGAAAGCGTGCGCGCCACGGGGGCGGATATCCTCTTGGGCAATACCTATCATCTGATGCTGCGACCGGGGGCCGAGCGGATTGATCGGCTGGGCGGGTTGCACCGGTTCATGAACTGGGAGCGGCCGATATTGACGGATTCGGGCGGGTTTCAGGTGATGAGCCTTGCCGGGTTGCGCAAGCTGACGGAGCAGGGTGTGACCTTCAAGAGCCATATCGACGGGTCCAAGCATGAGCTGACGCCGGAGCGGTCGATGGACATACAGCGGCTGCTTGGGTCTGACATCGTGATGTGTTTTGACGAATGCCCCGCCTTGCCCGCGAGTGACAAGGCCGTGGCCGAAAGTATGCGGCTGAGCATGCGGTGGGCGGCGCGGTCCAAAGACGCGTTTGGCGACCGTCCCGGTCATGCGCTCTTTGGTATCATGCAGGGGGGTGTCACGCCGGAGTTGCGCGAAGAGAGTGCCGAGGCGCTGAAGGCCATCGGCTTTGATGGGTATGCCGTGGGCGGTCTGGCCGTAGGGGAAGGGCAGGAGGCGATGTTTGGCGTTTTGGATTACGCCACGGGGTTCTTGCCCGAGGATCGCCCGCGCTACCTGATGGGGGTGGGCAAGCCGGATGACATCGTTGGGGCCGTCAAGCGCGGCATCGACATGATGGATTGCGTTCTGCCCAGCCGGTCGGGGCGCACGGGGCAGGTGTTTACCCGGCATGGCGTGGTCAATATCAAGAACGCGCGGCATCAGGACGATCCGAGGCCATTGGACGAGGCCTGTGGCTGTCCGGCCTGCCGCAATTATTCCCGCGCCTATCTGCATCATGTGTTCCGCAGTCAGGAAATCATCAGCTCGATGCTGCTGACATGGCACAATCTGCATTATTTCCAAGTGATCATGGCGGAGATGCGCGCGGCAATTTCCGAGGGGCGGTTCTCCGCTTGGGAGGCGGCGTTTCACGCGGCGCGGGCCGAGGGGGATATTGAACCGCTGTGAAGACTGCGCGCCGGTGGTCAGGGCGTGGTGGTCTCGATCTTGTGCACGATGTTGCCGAGCCCGTCTGAGCCGGTGATCTCGACGAGATGCTTTCCAGCATACTGGCCTTCGGTGATGTATTCGATCTCGAATGCAGTGGTCTTGCCGTTGAACCCGTCGGGCAGGTCGATCTTGCCCCCGGCGCAGGTCGTCTGGAATTTCTGGAGCACCTGGCCGCGACGCTTGCGCGCCTTGCCGACATGGGCGAATTCTCCGATCTTTCCGCCCATGCAATATGCGCGCATCAGCGAAACGATTTGCGCGGGCGTGTAGCCGCCGACGAAATAGACCCCCTCGACATTGGCCGAGTCGCGCTTGAGCTGGAAGAAGAGACCCTTTTTCGGCTCTGCATGGGCAGGCGCGGCGGCAAGGAGGGGCGCGGCGAGGAGGGGGCGAAGATGAGGGGGCACATGATGACAAATCCCTTGTTACAGAGCCGCAGAGGCAGCCGCGCATTGCGCGGGCGTCAAGTGCGGGACGTATGGCGCGGGACGTCGCGCCACTCGGGGCCAGACTGTGCGTTCCTGCGGTATGGGCTGTGGAAAAAGCCATAGGTCGCAAGGCTTGGACAGGCCGGGGGTGGGGACTTAGGTACGAGAGGTACGGATTTACGGATGCACAAGGAGCGCACCCCATGAGTGACAAACTGTTTTCCCCCGCCAAGGCCGGTGATCTTGATCTGGCCAATCGGGTCGTCATGGCCCCGCTGACGCGCAACCGCGCGGATAATGAGACGGGCGAGGTCGGTGATCTGCACGTCACCTATTACGCGCAGCGCGCCGGGGCCGGGTTGATCATCACCGAGGCCACGCAGATCAGCCCTGAGGGCAAAGGCTATGTCGGGACGCCGGGAATCCACAGCCCCGAACAGGTGGCGGCGTGGAAGAAGGTGACGGACGCGGTGCATGCCAAGGGTGGCAAGATCGTCATTCAGCTTTGGCATGTGGGGCGGATCAGCCACACGTCCTTGCAGCCGGATGGGCAGGCCCCGGTCGCCCCCGTGGCCGTCGCGGCCAAGACGCAGACCTTTACGACCGCCGGGTTCGAGGACACATCGACGCCGCGCGCGCTGCGTGCTGATGAGATGTCGCGCGTGGTTGCGGATTATGTTCACGCGGCCAAAGCGGCCAAAGAGGCCGGGTTTGACGGGATCGAATTGCACGCTGCCAATGGCTATTTGCTGGATCAGTTCCTGAAGGATGGGCCGAATACGCGCGAGGATGCCTATGGCGGATCGGTCGGAAACCGCGCGCGATTGCTGTTCCAGGTGTTGGACGGGCTGGAAACGGTCTGGGCACCGGGGCGGATCGGCATTCGCCTGTCACCGTGGTCGGGGTTCAACGATGCGACGGACAGCGATCCCGATACCAGCTTTGGCTGGGTGGTGGAGCAGCTCAATCGGCGCGGTCTGGCCTATCTGCACCTGATCGAGGGCAGCACCGGTGGGGCGCGTGAGGGGGCGTTTGACGCGCTCCGCGCCAAATGGACCGGTGTCTACATGGCCAACAATGGCTATGACCGCAATCTGGCGCTGACCCGCGTCGAGGGGGGCAAGGTCGATCTTGTGGCCTTTGGCCGGCCCTATATCGCCAATCCCGATCTGGCCGAGCGGTTGGAGCAGGATGCGCCGCTCAATGACGGTGATCAGGCGACCTATTATGGTGGCGGGGCTGAAGGGTATATTGATTACTCGGCGCTTGAGACCGTCTGAGATCTGATGCCTGCGCGCGGTCCCACGGGCCGCGCGCAGAGTTGGCGCGATAAATGCAGTGTCGAAGCATGTCTCTTGGGACGACTGGGTCGTGGCGATGCGCGTGGAGTTCTGCGCGCGTCGGGGTGGCCCTAAAGTTGTAAGGCGCATGACCGTTGATACGAGAGCGCAGCCTGCTATCGCTGAGCTGTCGGTCCATGAAACGATGCTGCACGAGGTGGAAATGCACTCAAGCGTCCCAGATTCCNGCCCACGGGCCGATGCAATTGTGATTGATCAAGACGTTCCCTTTGGGATTGGTGAGTTATTCTTTTCGCGCACCGATACGCGCGGGGTGATTCAGGCGTTCAATCCTGTGTTCCTCCGGGTCGCGGGATATAGCGCGGCGCAGTTGACCCATGCCCCGCATAAGGTGATCCGGCATCCGGACATGCCCAAGGGCGTGTTCTGGTTGATGTGGGACGGGTTGAAGCGTGGGCATTCCGTCGGGGCCTATGTCAAGAACCGGGCCAAGGATGGCCGGTTCTATTGGGTCTTCGCCGTGGTGTCGCCGGTTGCGGGGGGCTATTTGTCGGTGCGGTTGAAGCCGACGAGCCCGCTCTTTGCCACTGTAAGAGAGGTCTACGCGCGCGCGTTGGAGCGGGAGCGGCTGGAGCGGTTGACGCCCGAGCAGAGCGCGCAGTCGATCGAGGCCGAGATCGTCGCGGCGGGGTTTGCCAATTACGGGGCGTTCCAGATTGATGCATTGCGGTCCGAGCATGGTGCGCGGGAGACGCAAAAGCACGCGGTCTGTGCCGATAATTTGCTGGCCTCTGGGCATCTTCTGGACGTCAAACGGCAGATTGACACGGAACTGCGGTCGCTTTGCCTCAATCTCAAAGAGGCCGAGTTGATCACCACGAATATGAAGATCCAAGCCTGCAAGCTGCGGTCGGACAGTGGGCCGATCAATGAGATTGCCAAGAACTACGAATTGATGATGCGCGAAATCCGCAGTCATCCGCGCGTGGTCTACACGCTGCGCGAGGATCGCGGCACCTGGGAGGTGAATGACGAGGCGCGGTCTGTGTTTCTGATTGTNGTGGCCGATCTCATGGCGGAAATGTTCGAGTTCTTCAGTGTGGAAGACACNGGGTGCGCGCGCGACGGCGAGACCAGTGAGGTTGCTGTGATTGCCGAGTTGAGGGATCGGTATCGGCGCGAGGCGGACCGAGCCACGCAAGAGAGCTACCGCGCGGTGCGGCAACTGGCGGCGGATGCCGAAATGATCCGGCGTATGGTGACAGGGCTGGCCATGGTGCGTGTGGTTTTGCGGGTCGAGGCAGGGATTCTGCGTGAACGTCTGGCCGGGTTGCAATCCATTCTGGGTCAGTTGGACCGCTTTCACGATCAGGTGGGCGAGGCGCTGGAGCGGATACAGGACGCCGTGACGGTCCTGTTGCGGGATCGGGGCTTCGTTGCGTGAGGCGGATCGGCTGTGAAAGATCGACCGGGCTGTGATGCGCTCTTGTGCCCGCGCGGATCAACAGGCAAACTTTGCCGAATCTGTTGAAACCTGACGGGCCGCGCCCCAAGTTAGGCTTAACGAAACGGAGAGGGCTGTGGTTGCCGCCGCGCGGGACCGATGCTCTCTTGCCAAGAACAGGAAAACGAGCATGCAAGATACCCTCAACGCCTCTTACCCGGTTCTGCCGCTCCGCGATATCGTGGTATTCCCGCATATGATCGTGCCGCTCTTTGTGGGCCGCGAGAAATCGGTGCGCGCGCTGGAAGAGGTCATGTCTGATGACAAGCAAATTCTGCTGTCGAGCCAGATCGACCCGTCTGATGATGATCCGAATGAAGCCGGCATTTACCGCGTCGGCGTCTTGGCCAATGTGCTGCAACTGCTGAAATTGCCCGATGGCACCGTCAAGGTGCTGGTCGAGGGCGTGGCGCGGGTGCGGATCACGGACTATTTGGCCAACTCCGATTTCTTTGAGGCGAAGGCCGAGTATCTGAGCGAGATACCGGGTGATGCCACCACCATCGCGGCGCTGTTGCGCACGGTGGGGGATGAGTTCGCGCGTTATGCCAAGGTGAAAAAGAACATTCCCGATGAGGCGATGGCGGCTGTCACCGATTCCGAGGAACCCGCCAAGCTGGCCGATCTGGTGGCGGGTCATCTGGGAATCGAGGTGGGCCGCAAGCAGGAGTTGCTTGAGACGCTGAGCGTGAGCGAGCGGCTGGAGAAGGTGTATGGCCTCATGCAGGGCGAAATGAGCGTCTTGCAGGTCGAGAAGAAGATCAAGACTCGCGTCAAGAGCCAGATGGAACGGACGCAGCGCGAATATTATCTGAATGAGCANATGAAGGCCATTCAGAAGGAATTGGGCGATGGCGAGGATGGCGCGGGCGAGATTGCCGAGTTGGAAGAGCGGATCGCGGCCACCAAGCTGAGCAAGGAGGCCGCCGAAAAGGCGCAGGCCGAGCTGAAAAAGCTCAAGAACATGAGCCCGATGAGCGCCGAGGCCACGGTGGTGCGCAANTATCTCGATTGGATGCTGAGCATTCCGTGGGGTGTGAAGAGCCGCACCAAGAAGGATCTGCACAAGGCGCAAGACGTGCTGGATGACGATCACTATGGTCTGGAGAAGGTCAAGGAACGGATCGTTGAATATCTGGCCGTGCAGCAGCGCAGCCAGAAGCTGAAAGGCCCGATCATGTGCCTTGTCGGCCCGCCGGGTGTGGGCAAGACAAGCCTTGGCAAGTCTGTGGCACGGGCCACGGGGCGCGAATTCATCCGGATTTCGCTGGGTGGGGTGCGCGACGAATCCGAGATCCGGGGCCATCGTCGGACCTATATCGGGTCGATGCCCGGCAAGATCATTCAGGCGTTGAAGAAGGCCAAGACCACCAACCCGCTGATCCTCTTGGATGAGATTGACAAGATGGGGCAGGATTTCCGGGGTGATCCGGCGTCGGCGATGCTCGAGGTGCTCGATCCCGAGCAGAATTCGACCTTTGTCGATCACTATCTTGAGGTGGAATACGACCTGAGTAACGTGATGTTCCTGACCACNGCCAACAGCTATAACATGCCGGGACCGCTTTTGGACCGGATGGAGATCATTCCGCTGGCGGGCTATACCGAGGATGAAAAGCGCGAGATCGCCAAGCAGCATCTGCTGGACAAGCAGGTCAAGAACAACGGTCTCAAGAAGGGTGAGTTCACCCTGACGGACGGCGCTTTGACGGACATCATCCGCTATTACACCCGTGAAGCCGGGGTGCGGAGCCTTGAGCGTGAGATTGCCAAGCTGGCCCGCAAGGCGGTGACGCGGATCATCAAGGGTGCGGAAAAGACGATAACGGTCACGTCAGAGAATATTGATGATTTCCTTGGCGTGCGGAAATACAAATTCGGTCTGGCCGAAGAGAGCGATCAGGTCGGTGTTGTCACCGGGCTTGCCTATACGAGTGTGGGCGGCGAGTTGCTCAACATCGANGCGCTGCGCCTGCCGGGCAAGGGCCGGATGAAGACCACNGGCAAGCTGGGCGATGTGATGAAGGAGTCGATTGATGCGGCGTCAAGCTATGTCCGCTCTGTCGCACCCGAATTGGGGATCAAGCCGCCCAAGTTCGAGAAATGGGACATTCACGTCCACGTTCCCGAAGGGGCGACGCCCAAGGATGGTCCGTCGGCAGGCCTTGCGATGGTGACATCCATCGTGTCGGTGCTGACCGGGATTCCCATTCGCAAGGACATCGCCATGACGGGCGAGGTCACGCTGCGCGGCAATGCGCTGCCCATCGGCGGCCTCAAGGAAAAGCTGCTGGCGGCGCTGCGTGGCGGGATCAAGACCGTGATCATTCCGCGTGAGAACGAAAAGGATCTGGNCGAGATTCCGGACAATGTGAAAGCGGGGCTCAAGATCATTCCCGTCGATCATGTGCGGGACGTGCTCAAGCTGGCGCTGGTGCGNGCACCCGAGCCGGTNGAGTGGGATGAAGAGGCCGAAGAGGCCGCCGCCGCNGAGGCNGCGCTGAAATCCGGCGAAGAGGGCAGGGGTGCGGTGGCGCACTAAGGGCGCAGGTCCTTTCTGATCAGACAAGACAAAACGCCCCCGGTTCATCGCCGGGGGCGTTTTTCTGTTGGTGTTTGTGTCAAAAGAAATACCGGCCCCGGTGTTGAACGGGGCCGGTGAAGGTTTTGTATACGGAAGGGTTTAGCCGAAGACGAAGTTGTCGACAGTAAGGTCTGCCGCCAGAACCGCCTCGAAGGTGATGGATTGGCCGTCCACTGTCACCACCGCACCAGCGACCGTATCGGCGATCTCGAGCGCGTCGAAATTGGCGACGCTGCGCAGGATCACGGTCTCGGCAGCGCTGTCGAAATCGGTGATGATGTCGGCCTCGCCGCTGATGAGCGTGTTGAAGACGAAAGTATCGACCCCCTCGCCGCCGGTCATCAGGTCATTGCCGTCACCGCCGTTGAGCGTGTCATTGCCCGCGCCGCCATCGAGCACGTCATCGCGACCGCCGCCAGCCAGGAAGTCATCGCCTGCGCCACCCAGAACAGTGTCGTCGCCGAAACCGCCGCCGAGGCTGTCGTTGCCCTCGCCGCCGTCGAGCAGGTCGGTGCCTGCGCCGCCGCCGAGGTTGTCGTCGCCGGTGCCGCCCTCGATCGTGTCAACACCCTGACCGCCGCCGAGGCGGTCGTTGTCGCCCTCGCCCTGCACCAGATCGTTGCCGAAGCCGCCGTTGGCCACGTCATTGCCGGCGCCGCCGTTGATCTGATCGTCGCCGAAACCGCCGCCGATGGTGTCATTGCCGAGGCCGCCGTTGACGGTATCGTCGCCCAAGCCGCCGCCGAGATTGTCATTGCCGGCGCCACCGCTGACCAGATCGTTGCCCAAACCTGCGCCAAGACCATCGTCGCCGTCGCCGCCGATCAAGATGTCGTCGCCATCGCTGCGTGCGGACGAGCTGTTGTCCACGCCGAGGTTNTCGAGGTTGTAGATCACCGTATTGCCGTCGCCCTCATGGGCGATGGCGATCTGGGCAAAGCCCGTNGCACTCTGCTCTGCGGGGATGAAGGCGATGGTTTCGGGGCTGATGTTGNCGTTGACTTCGCTGTCGATGTAGCTGTCGAACACCGGGTTGGCAGGGTCCGAGATGTCGAACACCATGATACCGCTGTCGCGTTCGAGCCCGATGAAGACATAGGGCTTGCCTTCGACCACNCCGACGGCGATGGCCTCGGGNTCNACGCCTTTGTCGTCAGAGCGACCATCGAATTCACCNTCGTCCTGATTGAAAAGCTCGGGGCGGATTTCGGCGATGAGCTGCGAAAAGAGCGATCCGCTGTCATAGACGATCTCGCCCGCCGCATTGTAGATGGTGAAGGAGCGCGAGCCATAATGGAAAAGCTGGTCGTAATCACCGTCGCCATCGGTATCGCCCAGATCGCTGCGGACATTGAGACGGCCAAGGTTCTCATTCAGTTGCAGGATATCGGCATTGGGGAAGGCCGTGGGATCGAGCGTGAGGCTGCCGATCCGGGCCTCGGTCGCATCGCGTGCGTCGCCTTCGTTGGCGGTGAAGATATAGGTCTCACCGCCGATTTCGATCGAGGTGATCGAGTCGGGCTGGCGCATGCCGAAGAGATTGTCGTAGTTTTGCAGGTTGATCGCATTGTCGCGGTTGGAGGCGTCGATCTCATTACCGGCAAGCGAACGGTCCACGAGGCCGAAGCTGCGGATGTCTGTCACCGTGTTGGTCGCGAGGTCGATGACCGCATAGGCATTGGCCTCTTGCAGGCTGACCCATGCGGTGACGCCATCGGGCAGGACGGTGATGTATTCCGGCTCCAGATCCTGAGAGGCGACATTGCCCGGCTGGATCAGAACGCCCGCCTCGCGCAGCGCGTCCTCTTGACCGTCGAAGGCCGAGAAGTCGAGCGTGACGGCGGTGGCATTGGCCGCGCCGCCGCTCAGGTCGATGATCGAAACGGTTCCGAGCGGATCGGTTGCGTCCAGCGGTTCGCCTTC
>JGI25322J35698_1001688_pt1 | contig 13042 bp, 24 predicted proteins | sample AutmiccBRH37_all_FD_35698 | JGI IMG/M metagenome (IMG submission 35698) | reverse complement strand
AGGGGATACCTGGATGGAATGGCTGCAAAAGACGTGCAGTCCTTCGGGGATAGGATTAGAACGCTTCGTAAAGACCGTGATTTAACCCAGCTGCAGTTGGCAGAGTACGTTGGTGTGTCTCAGACGGCTGTGGCTGCATGGGAGACGGGTAAGCGGGACGTGCCAAAGGGTGACAACCTCCTGATGCTTGCAGAAGCATTAGGCTTTGACGCTGGGGAACTGATGGAGGCGACTGGAAAGAGCCCCAAGGAATCAACCGAGGAAGTTCACCTCCTTGCGGCCTTTAGAGTGTTGCCAAAGGAACGGCAGTTGATAGCTATCAAGCTACTTGAAGCACTGAAATAAAATCAAAAGTGCGCTCAGGCAGGAATCCTAGCGCATGCTCCGTCTGGCTGCTACAAGGCATATTGCCCACAGGCAGAACGGACCGGGACACGTTCCGGTTCTACGAGTCTGTAGGTTTCGATCCCAATGAAAAGCAAGGCTGGCTTGCCAAGCAAGAGTAAACGGGCACGGGCGGTAAATGATGACTGTTTTCGGGAGCCGGGCGCCGCCGAAGGTGACTGTTTACAGGAGCACCGGAGAAATTGCACCGAAAGGTGACTGTTGTCGGGATCAGTTGAGCCTCCTCATTCGATCCTCCTCATTCGATCCTTTTTTTTCGATCGATTTCGCGTCATCGATACAGAGCCGCGCTTGCTCAAGCAGCGCCATAGCTTTTCCCTCATCTCTGTTTTCGAGGAAATCATGGACGCACTCCTCCACCAGTCTCCTGGCCGTATCGCGAGCGACTTGTGATGTTGGGGTGATATCTTTTTTTTGGTTCATCCGATTATCTTTTCTTAGCCGCCACCTCATTCGGCAGGCGTCGCCGATGGCGACCACCTCGCGCTCAATAGTTGCACATCTTGCTCCGAGCGATTTTATCGAACTCAGCGTTGCTTGCGCCGCGAATCCCCGCGTCTTCAATCGCGGCTGCGCACGCATCATCCCAAGCAGCCCTTTGGGCTGCAGAATAACCAGACGGCGCCGCGAGGGATGCCTGGCCTCCCGCGGGGGGAACCTGGGCTGCTGTGGAGCTGGCTCCAGTCCCCTGCGGCGCGAGGGATGCTTGACCTGTCGCTCCAGTCGCTTGCGGCGCTTCGTTCTTCTCGCAGCCGGCGAGAAGAACGGCTGCCAGCAGGCAACCGAGAGTGGTCTTCAAAGTGTGATTTCCCATCTTGTTGCTCCGTGTTTTCATTTTGTCATTCCTTTCGAGAGATTGGAGTTCGTGGCGACGGCTGTCGGGCCGGGTGGTTACCCGCGCCCGGCGGAGCCGGGCGCGGCGCGCGTTAGCGCCGCCGTGAAGGCCAGTCAGTCAGCCTGTGTAAAGCTCCGCGCCTGTGCTACAGCCTCGCGCTTTGCTGACGCAACTTTAAATTCGGATAAACCAGCGGCAATTTGCTCTGCCATTTCGACACACGCCTGCGCCTTACTTTCTGACGGTGCGGTGATAGAAAGTTTTAGAGCAAGGACCAGTGCGTCCTGTTTCGACATCTCATTCATGTATTTCTCCTTTTCGTAATAATTGCACGATGCAGCTAGCTCGCCGCGCACCTGGCGCTGGGTCAGGGCAATGCTTCCGGCAAGCCGGGGTAGTAATGCGCGCCTTCTCCCGACTCATCAAGCAGCGCGGTGCGAACTTCTGTAGCCAGGCTCTCAATCTCCGTCCACCTGTTATGCACGAGGGCGAGGGTCTCTTCCGCCAATTTGTAAAGCAAACGAGTCTGCGCGCGACCCGTTTTTCTGATGCCCTGGATCATCCGGAAAACAAACTGGCTATCTGTTTCGATTCCCTCTTCCCGTCCCCATAAAAGCGCCTGCTCGAATTCGTTTTCCAGTTTGAAAATAAGTGTCTCCACGGCGTCGCCGTCGGGGTCCACGATCGCCTCTGCAGCGTACCCGGCCATCGTGATGCGAATCCTGGCCGCGTCTCTGTCATTGCACCAGACGCTCCCAACAAACTGGACGAAATCTTCGCTAATGAGCGCGCCGCTTCCACCGTAATGGCTGTGTAGTACCGCGTGCGCGGATTCGTGCACGCACATCTTCCAGTGGTCGTGCATGTTTTCATAGCTCATTTTCCTACCTCACTTTTCTTTTCGCGCAAGGCTGCTGACGGTTTAAATAATACGAACATTAACAACCAGCAGCGCAGCGTATGCCTTCAATAATTTCGCCCAGCCCGATGAAAACCCCGACGACCAGCGCGAGGAGTCCCGCGCCAGCACGATCAACGCTGAATTCGTCGCCTGCAGCGCAAAACTCCAAAAGAGTTACATAACCGCTTCCGCCCGCTCGTAATCCCGCACCCACGCCACCAGCTCGCGCAGCGCGGCGAGCTCACGCTCGGGGAGCGCGGCGATGATGCGCACGACAGCCTGGGGATAGGTCTCGCCGGGCGCGGCCTGGATCCGAACCGGGCCACCCGGCCAGCCGCGCGACTGGAGCAGCCGACCAGCTGCGACGAGTGCCGCGGCCCGGGCGTCTCCGCCAGCTGGCGAGCCTGGCGAGGCGGCGCGACTGGCGATCACGTGTTCAATTTTTCCATTTGCCGCGCGACGAGCTCAGTCGTTACGCGTTGCGCCAGGTCGCCATATTTGGATTGCAGCTCAGGCAAGCCCCCGTCGAATTTCGCGCGCATCGCTTGCGCTGCCGCTGTCGCGTCCACACCATTGTTAATCTCATCTCGGATTTTTGATGCGAGACGACTTTTTGCTTCGATCAACGCATCGTCCAGAGTCTCTTTGAGAACAGCAGGCCGGCAGGGGTGTTCGATATTCTTGTTTTGCGAATAATCGTAGGTGGTAAAAGTCCGCTTGAATGCCTCACCGCTAGTTAACTCTCTGAACGCGCATGAGTGGGAATAAGCGGCGCTACAAAACAAAACCTGCCCCGACGGTGTTGCGAATGCGTCGGCGAAAGTCGCATGCATGGCCTCGCTAGCTGCTTTGGCCACCGCTTCCTCATGCCTCTTGCGCTCCTCGGCCAGGCGACGCCCCTGCTCTTTTGCAATTTCTGCGGCCTGCGCGAGGTGACCCAACACGCTTCGCGCGGCGGCAATGGTTTCCGCCTCGCGCTTGCCCAGGACATCTTTGAAAGCCCCAGCGACCTTTCCGAGGACAGTGCCCGCACTTTTCGCCTGTTTCAAAATCGCGGCCAGGCGTTCAGCCTCGACCCGTGTCCAGTGGGCATTACGGTCGCGGTCCTCCTTCCCTCCACTTTTCGAGATCTCTTCCAGCAACACCTTGGCGCGCTCGCGAACTGATTGCACACCCCTGCCTGGATCCGCGATAACCTCAAGCTCTTTTTCGCGCTGACCCAGCCTCCGCTCGCGTTCCGCCAAGGCGCGCTCCGTCGCGGATACCGCTTGCAAGCGTTCGCTTGCCTCTTGCTCCAACTCCAGATATTGGTCTAGCCGATCCTGGGCCTGGTCGCGCAACACGTTCAAGCGCGCCATGCGCTGGTCCAAAGTCATGTCCTTCCATTTGATGGCAGGCTGTTCTTGGGTCGAGTTCATTGGGATCTCCGTTTGCAAGATTTGACTTCTTCTGCTCGCCGTGTGGATTTAGAGGCCTGTGAGCGCCTGACGCGCGGCGCTCATCGCCAGCCCGTTCTTTCCGTGGCGGACGGGGTTTCCGGCAAGCTCTGCGCGACGCGCAGGGCGGCTATCTGCCGCGCTCGCGCTGGCCCCCATGGCGTTTCGTCGATCCGGAAATTGAACGCCACGGGCAGGATCTTGGACTGCGCTTCGTGCAGCACAGTCAGCATGCCATACCGTTTTTCGTGGCCCTCCGGATTCCCTCCAGCCAAGGCCCGGTCAAGCGCAGCGCTGATTGCGTCACTGATTTCGATCAGCTCCAGGCTTGTGAAATTAATCATTTGCCAATCCTTCCAAGGATTCGGCGTAGCCGGTGAAGCAGTAGCCATCGGCTCGGCCCCGATCGCCTCTGTCCAGAATCTTATTGATGGCCGCACGGGCCTCCGCGTCCGTTTTGTACCGAGCTGCCTGCGCCGGGTCGCGGCTGAAAGTTGTTTCGTACTTTCGGCCGCGCGGGTTCACCAGGTAGTGCCGCTCGCGGTGCGTGGGTTTGAAGGTGTAATAAGCGATGAACATGAATTGATCCTCCGCGATCAGATAATGAGACAGCCGCCGTGATCCAGCCCGTCGATCTTATTGACGAGGGTTTTAAGACGGGTTCTGAGGTCGCACAAGGGGCCGGCGATTTCGCGCGAGGCCTTGTTGGCCAAGTCGCCAAGCTCATCGATGATGATGATTGCCTCGACAACCTGCGCATCGGTCAGTTTTTGTGGATCGCGACATTTCATGGTCATGATTTTTCCTTTCGTGGTGGAGATCGTTTTCACGGCGCGCGGCGGCAGCCGCGCGCCGCGCTTTATTGGGCGAGGGTGGCGGCGTGATCCGCCATGCTGCCAATCAAAAAACCGAAGAAGGCCATGGCGGCGACAATGAGGACGGCGCTGACGATGGCCCCAAGGACTTGCGGATACTCGCGCCCGAGATCGTAAAAAAAATCGAGGGCCTGCTGGATATGGGTCTGGCATCGCATTTAAATTCTCCTTGTGGGGATCAGTCTTCGCCGCTAACCCATTCCGCCGCGCGCTCCGTAAGCAGTTCCAGAATTTGAGCTTCCCAGGGGTCTTCCCATGGGACGGTGCCCGATCCGGCAATGCAGACGGCCACCTCCTTCTCTTCGCACTTCTCTTTGAAGAGCCGCTCGATGATTTCGGAGGAATCAAAATCGTCTGCGCTTTGGTCAATTCCTTGCTTTTTGCATTCGTCGTCGATGTCAAGACTGGCCACGCCAGCATCGATCGATGCCAGGAGCGCTAGGCTGGAGGGGATCCGGTCGGTACTGCTTACAATCGCAAAGCGCCGCGTCGGCAGATGAAATGCCAGCCAGTTTGCAGGGTTAACCTCGCCTGGACACAGCTCGCCGCACTCTGTTGCAAGCACGTCAAACTCTTCCTCGGCGACGATTTCCCGGATTTGCTCGGGGGTCAGGGTTTGCAGGTCGATGGATTCTGAAATGTAAAACATGGTTTTTTCCTTTCGTGGTTTCAATGTGCCGCAATTCCGTCGCGGCGGCGGGGGGGCGTTCGAGAATCATCCTCCCGGGTTTTCCCGAAAAGTCCAGGAAAAACCCGTTAACACACTGTTTTTATTGGCTAATCTTTGCCCGGCAGCGTGATCGTGCTGACCGGCTCGCCGTTGTCGCCTGGGCCAATCCGGCAAACGAGATCAACCAGACGGGGCCGCAAGCCTTTGCCGCCGCGCGGAATCCGGTACAACTGGAAGCGGAAGGCCTGCACGTCGCAGTTGCGGCGCGCGGCGATCGTCGCCATCCAAAGCACATCCAACAATCGCCCCGCCTCGTCTTGATAGGTTTGGCGGCGGCTGTCGCGGTCGTCCCAGCGCACGCAGTCCGCCCACGCGGCACGCGTCAGCGCGACCGGCACGCGCCAGCCGGCTTCGCGCGCGGTCACCGAGGCATCGATGAGATTTCCGTCCTCAATCGCCTGCGCGCGGGTGTAGCTGTAAATCACCTCCCCAAAAATCTCGTTCATGGTGTTGGTGTTTGTCTGCATTTCCATTTTGTTTCTCCTTCTGGTTTGGTTTTCAAAGCTGCCGGATTCTGAAGATTCAAGAGCCCCGACTTTTCTGCTCCGGCGCTGGCTGGTGTGTTGCTTGCCTGCGCTGCCGTCTTTCTGTGAGTTCGTTCGCCCTTGCGACGGGTTTAGCCAAGTCACTGGGTGATGCAAGGGGACCGTGGAATAAATGTCGGCAGCCGCGCGCATTGCGCGCCTTGCGGCTGGCGGCGTTTTGTGCCGCGAAAGCCCCTTGCAAGGCGGTGTCCCGGGTGCTGACGCGCATTGAAGGCTGGCGGCTTTTTCGCCAGACGCGCGGCAGCACCCGGGGCGCTGCCGGTCACCCAATGACTTGGCTATGGTCGCTAAAAAGGGCAACGAACTCACAGAAAGACGGCGTGGTTTGCGCAGGCACGCACCGGCTGCGACGGTGCAGAGTTGAAGGTTTTTTAGGCCAGCGCCTCCGGGCGCTGACAACAGACAATCGAAGTCTTGGCAGGCACGACGGCGCAGCCGTGCTGCCTTCAATCGATGTTGGCGCCGGGGCGCGCAGCGAGGCCGACGCCGCCGGCTTTTTGGCGGCGTGGGATGAGTGGAAGGGCCAGCGGCCACGCCCGCAGGGGCGAGACCCGAAGGGGCTCGATTCGCAGCATGCTTGCATGCGAGAACGGGAGACGCGGTGCCGCCTTGGCGGCAGGCCCCATGGTGCTGGTGCTGCTGGTGGAGCTGCTTCGTATCCCCCTCCCATTGCCACCATCCCCCCTGATTGTTGTGCACCCACAATAACAACCCCTCGTTATTATTGTGAACGCACAATAACAACCCCCCTTGATTATTGTGGATGCGCATTAACAACCCCCCGTTGTTATTGTTCGTCCATCTCGTTGGCGCGCTCGTCGGCGTCACCCGGACAAATCCAGACCTGGTTGCCGGGTGGAAGAAAAAACACCAGGTTTTCAGTCGCCACACCGGGCGCCCTCACTAGGACGCAATTTTGAAAGCCGAGGGGCGCGACCTCGCCTCCCGCGCCGCATTCGTGCGCGCCATGGAGATCGGCGCAAGCCACGGCGCTGGACGCCACGACAGAAAGGCAGCCGGCCGCGAAAAATCGGGTGAAATAGTTCATTTCGTTTGCTCCTTGATTTTTGGAATACAGATCGGACGAGGGATATACCAGTCGGTCTCAAGCTCGCCAGGCGGTGGCGAGAAGCAATGCGGCGATTTTTTGACTTGGTAGTAAAGAGCCGCGCCGACGGGCCAGGCAATGAAGTCATCGACGTAGAAAGTGACGTCCATTAGTTCCTTGGCAAAGCCGATTGCGGTAATACTGGCGATGGCCGCATCGGGCTTGACACTGCGGCTATCCATCCAGGCAGCCCAAGCAAAACCGCCCATCGCGTGCAAAAAGACCGTGACCGGCTGAGGGATACCAGCGATGAGCGTCCAGGCGTGTGCGGGTGCAGCTGTGGCTGTGATACCCAGGGCCAGCGCACCGGCGACAAGGGTGCGGCGGATTTTTTGCCGGCCGCCGAACGTTGCAGAAAATCGGGTGAAATTGGTCACCTTGTTTGCTCCTTGGGTGTGTGAAAAAGTAAGCGCGCGCCGCGCGATGGCGGCAGCTCGATGCCGCCGCGCTGGCGATCGATGTACTGGTGAACGGCAAGCGCAATGATGCTGTCCGGGTCTAATCCACACTGATCGGAAAGCGCCAGAAGGCGCGCGGCGTCGTCTGGGTGCAGTGGGACAAGAAAAACGATGCCGCCCATGCCGCTCCCCTTATTACTGCGGCGCGACGCGCCAGGTGCGGCCGTCATTAATCAAGCGCACGCGATCGCCAGGCCGGAAGCCGATCCCCTCATCTGCCTGCGTTACAACAAGCAAGCGCGATGTGGTGCGCACGGTGATTTCAAGGCCGGTGATGGTGTCGTGCGCCTTTTGCACGGAATTGCCGGCGAAGCCGCCGGCCAGCGCGCCGAGGACGGCCGCGACTTTTTTGCCACCCCCTTTTCCGACGGTGGACCCTAGCGCGCCGCCGGCGAGCGCGCCAAGTGCTGGCGCAACGGCGGAGCCGGCGCCGCCCTTGCTGGCGTCCAGTTTTACGACGCGAATGGATTCGACAGTGCCGGCCTCGGCGGCCTGCGCCGTGCGCGCCTGGGCGCGCGCGTAGTCGCCGCCACCGAGGCCGGCGGTGCGCGGCGCGGTTTGCGCGCAACCAACAGCGGCGAGGGCCAGCGCGGCGAGGATGATGATTGAGGTTTTTTGCATGGTGTATCTCCTGTTTGGGTTGTGCCTGCGTGAGGCATGAGAGGAGTTTCGCGCGGGGCTAGCTGCACGCCGGGTAAATCGATATGCGACGAGCACGCAAGGCGCGCGGAGCCAGCGGCGGCGCGGGTTGCGCGCCGGGGCCGCTGCTAACACGTGTTCAGGAGACGAGCGAGGCGAGGCCGAGGACGGCGACGAGCAGCGCGGCGACGAACAAGAATTCGCCGAGTCCGCCGGTGCGGATGCGGTACCGGTACGGCGCGCGATAAAGGCGCGCCGAGGGCCACAGCAGCGGCACGCCTGACGGCGTGAGCCAATCGCCGAAAAGGTGCGACAGGTAGCCGAGAGCGAGGGCCGCGAGGACGCCATGCCCGGCGAGGCCGAGCCAGACGGCGGCGGCGATAGCCGCGACGGCGGCGGCGAGCGAGTGCGTAAGGCCGCGATGCCCGAAAATCAGGCCGATGATGTCGGACAGGGGCCGCAGGCGCCGTCCGATGGCGCTGTGCGGGTGATCGATGTCGGGCAGCAGCGCGCCGAGCGCTGCAGCGCCGGCGGTCAGGGGGTTGATGTCCACAATCGGGGTGACGCTCGCTGCTGCGAGCACCACAATCCCAAAGACGATGTGTGAATGGGCGAGCACCGTACGATGCCGCCTAGAATCGATTTTGAGCGGGTTTTCTGGGGCGTGATGACCTACGGGCAGCCCGTCCCCTAAATGTAAAAATCGCGAGCAACGGACTCGGGCGAAGAAGAACTGCAGGCAGTCAAGGACAGCCCGGCGGCCAGCGCCAGCGCGGCGGACAGAAGAACAAGCCTCACTTTCATACAACCTCCATGCGCTTCTGCTCGCTCTTGCTGACGCTTTCGTTCTTCAGTGACGGATTCACAACTTGTCACCAGCAACATAAAGAATCACGTCGAGCTTTCTTTTGCGCGCTTCACTGCGACGAAGTTCGATTTCTGTCTGATAAAGACGAAGCTCTTCGCACAGATGTTGTTGCGGTTCGTTTTTGTTAGCTTTCGCGCGCTCGACAAGACTGCTCAAAAACTTCACTCTCTCAAGCAAGCCGTCGTTGGTCATTTCGACGATACCGGGCATCAAACAACGCCGGCGATAACTCATGTGCGGATCGCGTTCTGCTTCCGGCATAAGACCGTAAATCATGCGGTCTTTGATCACATCAGAAGCAGTGCGTCGCGTGAGACGCGCTTCCGCTTCGATCTCGCGCGCAGTCTCTTCAGAAAAGCGAACCGAAAGCGGCTTGTTCGCCCCGCCGCCAGTGCCTTCGCTGAGAAGATTGCGAATTTCTGCGTAAACGTGCTGAATGTCTTTTTCGCTCATCTCACTCTCCTTTTTTCAACCCAGCGCCGGCGCAAACCCCGGCCACCTCGATCTTGTCAAGTCTACGCGCCAGCTCGGCGCGGGCATTGTTGCGGATCCCGCATGGACCCCCGGCTAAACCGTTAGCCGACAGGTAACGCATAAGACGATCTTGGAAAAAAAACTGCGCCGCGGGCTTTCTGACAGATTTCACCGCGCGCGCGCGCGGATCGGATCGCCGTCTCGCAGGCACAGCTGATACACGCCGGCCCCGTCCCCGATTTCGACGGTCACGCAGCCGGTTGAGCCCGCGACGGCCATCAGCTCGACGGGGCCGGGGGCGACTGCCAGCATGGTTGGCAGCGCTTCGAGGGGGATCGTGACACCGTTAAGCACCACGGCATCTCCGTCAACGACGGCATAATCGCGCACGTAGACATTAGAGCCCGCCGCGACACCCGTGGATTCCAGCGCTTGGCGATTGGTATCAAGCTGCGCCATGTCCAATGCCCCAAGCCGCTCCCCGGAATCGGGGGCGGGCGGGGCCGATGGAACGGTCAAACCGGCGTGGAGCACGAAGGCGGCGGCGACTGCCGCAACGCCGGCGGCGACGGCCTTCCAGGGCATGGGGCGCGCCGTGCCATCGGGGGCGAGTTTGTCCCACGAGGGCACGGATTTCTCGGCGGGGGTTTGCTGGGGATCCGCGGCGCTCATGCCTGCACCCCGCTGCTTTCGATTTCGACGCCGCGCACGGTGACGGCGGCGCCATCGGATTCAATGGCGACGGCACGGAATCCCTCTTCCCGCGCGGACAGCATGCCGTCCAGTACCGAATTTTCGACAAGCCGGATCAGTTCCCGAATCCCGTAGTCGGACTGCTTTTCGTGGCGCGTGATGGTTTCGATCAGTAGATCGGTGTCCACACTTTGAAGCTCGACCCCAGCGTCTTTCGCAAAACTGAACAAAAATTTGCCGATGACCTGCGCCAGGCCGCGGCGGTCAAGTTGCCCGAAACAGAAAATTTCGTCGATCCGCGCCAATTGCTCGGGTTTAAAAACCGTTTGCAGCGTGTCTTTGATGCCCCGCTTGCGCTCGTCAGGGTCGGAAATTGTCTTGACCAGTGCCGCCAGTTTTTCATGTTCAGCATTTGAGGTTAGAACGATTGCGAATTTCGACGCATCCATGGTCTGGCCGGTGGATTGCTCGGTTATTCGCCCCTCGTCCAACAGACCCATGATCAGCTTGTAAACGTCGGGATGCGCCTTCTCAATCTCGTCAAAAAGGATCACACCGGAGCGCATGCGCTTGATCTCCTGTGTGAGGTGCCCGCCTTTTTCGCTGCCGATGTAGCCTGGCGGCGCGCCGATGAGGCGCTGCGACGCGTGCGATTCGGTAAATTCATTTAGGTCGTAGCGAGCGAGTCTGCCCTCGAAAGCGTGTTTCGCGATCGATTTCGCTAGCTCCGTTTTCCCCGCGCCGGTGGCGCCCACAAACATGTAAACGGCCAGCGGTTTGGCCTTGCGGCGCAGCTTCGCGCGGCGCGCGAGCGTGATCGACACGTCGGACAAAATAGCATCCTGGCCGATGACGTCGGAGCGCATGGCGCGCATCAGCGCCTCGGGATCGATGTCGATCACAACAGGGGCTTGATCCCCGTCAAGGAAGGCGTCGAACTGCCCTTGATCGTCCACAATTACAAAAATATCTTTCATGATTGCGCCTCTCAGAACTTGGGAAAAAAACCAGATTGCGCCGCCTGCCAAGGCGGCGGCGATGATGAAATAAACGGCGTTCCAGGCCATGTTTTGCCCCCGCGCCAGATCGAGCAGCGCGGCGCTGGCGAATACGGATCCGTAGCCGATCGTGGCGGCCGTGCCGACGATGACGCCGATAGCCTGCAAGGCTTGGAACCGGAGAGCCTTGCAGGCAACCAGCGCGCGGCGCGCGGAAAAGTTCGGGTGCCGGTGCTTGATCGCGATCACGAGCGGGACGGCAGCGACGACCGCCGGCAGCACCAGCAAGGCGACGTAGATGACGATCGCGGCGATGACGAGCCAGAGGACGAGCCGCAGGAGCGGCGACGCGATCATTTTGCGGGTTCCTGAACGGGGGCTGCCGGAACCACCGGAGCGTGGGCCGTCTGCAGCGCCGCGAGGCGGGGCATGTCTTCGCCCGGGGCGCGGATCGAAACAGTCACGCCGCCGGATTCGTGCCCGCGTTCGACTAACAACGCGCAAACAAATGCGGCCTCATGAAATCCGGCTTGGAGGTTGACGGTGGCAACGCTGCTAAACCTGCCGTGGTAGTCCTCGCCTTGCGCAACGGGCACGGTTGTATCGCCGATGTACAGGGCGCAACGCGTCTGCTTTTCGTTCGTGGACGATATCACCACCGTGTGCTCCCCGGTCGCCGCCACCTCGATGAGGCCGGCGCGCGTAAGCTGGACAAAACTGCGATTGCGCTGCGGCGAGTAAACAGCAAAGGCCGGGGCGAGATTGGCGGACGCGGAAAGCGTCGGCGTCTTGCATTCCTGCCGGGTGGCAGCGGCGATAAATCGGATAGAGTCGAAACTGAATAAGTTGGCATCCTCCGGAAGGCTTAGAGTCTCGCTCGCACAATCATCAAACGTGGTGCCTACCGGGAGCTTTTGTGCGGCACGCATGACCCCGCCGACAACGACAGGCGCGGCGGTTTGAGGGGCTGGAGCGGCGACAGGCGGTGGCGTGATGGCGGCGGGACGGGCGGCAGAAATCTGGCTCGGGTGGGCAGCGGGGGCGATGACAGAAACGCTGCCCGCGGTCGGCGTTGAACGGTTGAAAAACCCAATGACTAGCGCCAGGACAAAAAGCCCGACGATGGCGATGGCGGCCCAGCGCACGAGCGTTGGGATGGCCGAAAAAACTCGGAAAATGCGCATGATGTTTCCCCTCGTGATTGGATGATGTGCCATTGTGGCGCCCGGGTTAGCTGCCGCCGCCCGTATCGATATGCGACGAGCGCGCAAGGCGCGCGGAGCCAGCGGCGGCGCGGGCTGCGCGCCGGGGCCGCTGTTAACGCAGTTGGCCAATCCCGTCCGCCCCATCCCGCCGACAGGCGGACAAGGGCGGCGCGCCGCCCTTTCCTGCAGACTTTGCCGTCGTCGATTCCGGCGCTCCCGTTTGGCGATCGATTCTTCGGCGCAGCCGTCCTCCATTCAAGCGCCCGAGCGCTTGACCCCGCAGGGGTTTCCTTCGGCAAAGCGCCCGAGCATCGAGCGAAGCGACGATGCTCGGGCGCTTTGCCATCCTCTGGTGCGAAGCACCTCCTACTGGCGCCGGAGGTGACCGAGCGCAGCGGGGGAAACCGGAGGTCGCTCCTTCTCTTAGCGGTGATTCGGAGTGCCCGAAAAGGGGAACCCGGCGAACGCTACAGGCGGGACATGTCTGGGGATTACCCGACCTGTCCTTGACCTGCTGGAGTGGCATGGGCTGCGCCCGCCTGACTCAAGGGCATTGCCGCCCCGAGACCGAAGGTTTCGGAGGGGCGGATGGCGCGCGGAACGCGCTCAAACGGGGTGGACGTTAGGCCTGCGATCACGTCGATTTTGCTCGGGACTTCACATGCCATGCTGTGCGCCCCGAGGCCGAAGGCTTCGATGGGGCGAGGCGCGCGGAACGCGCTCACAATGGGGGGAGCCGACACGGGGCGATGACGCGCTTAAAGGCGGGCGGTTTTTTCGCCCGACTGCGCGTCGTTGCCCCGGGTTGGGGGGGCTTCAGCCCCCGCCGTCTTTGGTTCTGCGGGCCAAGACCTCCGGTCGCAGGCCCGCCC
>JGI25322J35698_1001667_pt1 | contig 13189 bp, 12 predicted proteins | sample AutmiccBRH37_all_FD_35698 | JGI IMG/M metagenome (IMG submission 35698) | reverse complement strand
TGCGTGCCTCCCTCAAACTCCCGCTGCGTGGTTTCCTTGATCAGCACCAGCGGCCCACCGTTGGCCGGGTGCTCGATGATCGCGTCGGTATGCCAGGCCACATCGGTGGCGGTGTGCCGGAGGAAATAGTCGTCGCCCAGCTGTGACCAGAGCTGCTCGGCGTCATCCGGATCGGTGCCCTGGCGCACCAGGTCATCGAGCGCAGCGCGTTGGGTCTGGCGGATTTGCTCTTCGCGCCCCAGCGGGTTTTCCAGCCCGCGTTTCAAGGCCCGCTTTGTTTCGGTATAGAGCTGACGCAGCAGGCTCGCGCGCCAGGAATTCCACAGGGTCGGGTTGGTGGCGTTGATGTCGGCCACGGTCAGGACGTAGAGATAGTCCAGGTGCGTCTCGTCGCCGACCAGTTGGGCGAAATCATTGATCACCTGCGGGTCGGACAGATCCTTGCGCTGCGCTGTGGTGGACATGACCAGATGGTTTTCCACCAGCCAGACCACCAGTCGGGTATCCCACGCCGGCAGCTTGTGACGACTGCAGAATTGCTCGGCATCCACCGCGCCGAGCTCCGAATGGTCGCCGCCACGGCCCTTGGCAATGTCGTGATAGAGCCCGGCAATGTAGATCAGCTCTGGTTTGGGCAGCCTTTCGACCAGCTTGCTGGCCAGCGGATACTTCTCGGCGACGCCCGGCTTGGTCAGCTTGCGCAGGTACTTGATGACATTGAGCGTGTGCGCGTCGACGGTGTAAATGTGGAACAGGTCGTGCTGCATTTGCCCGACGATGTGGCCGAACTCCGGCAGATAGCGGCCCAGGATGCCGTAGCGGTTCATTCGGCGAAGATTGCGGTGAATACCTTCCTTGCACTTGAACAGCTCGATGAACAGGCTGGTGTTGCGCAGATCCTGGCGGAAGATGTCATCGATCAGGTAGCGGTGATCGCGGAGCAGGCGAATGGTGTCCGAGCGAACGCCCTGGATGTCGGGATGCTGGGCGAGCAGCACGAAGGTTTCCAGGATCGCGAAAGGGGTGCGTTTGAAGATAGCTGCGTTGCTCACCTCAAGGTAGCCGTCGCGTACCTGAAATCGGCTGTTTAGCGGCACGATCGGGCCTGACTCGCCTTCCCAGAGAATCACTTCGGCGAAGTGCTGACCGACAAGATCGCTGAGTTCGGCAATGCTCATGACGATCCGGTAGTACTTCTGCATGAAGCGTTCGATGGCCAGCTTGGCATCATTGTCTTCATAGCCCAGCAGCGCGGCCAAACTGCGCTGATGGTCAAACAGCAGGCGATCCTCGGCGCGACCGGCAAGCATGTGCAGGCCGTACCGCACCTTCCAGAGAAACTCCTGGGCGGCGGTCAGCAGGCTGTGTTCACCCTCGGTAAGAAAGCCCTGATCGACCATCGCCTGCAGATTGAGCGTGCCGAACTCGCGACGGGCGATCCAGAGGATGGTCTGGATGTCGCGCAGGCCGCCGGGAGAGCCTTTGACATTGGGCTCCAGGTTGTACTCGGTGTTGTTGTACTTGGCATGTCGTGCGCGCTGCTCGTTGCGCTTGGCGAGGAAGAATTCCTTGCTAGGCCACATCTGTTGGGTGCTGGTGACCCGCAGCATCGCTTGGCGCAGGCGCTCCGGGCCGGCGATCGTCCGGCTTTCCATGAGGTTGGTGATGACCGTGAGATCAGCGCGCGCTTCGTCGGCGCATTCGGCAACGGAGCGCACGGCCTGCCCGACTTCCAGGCCGATATCCCAGAGCAGGGTCAGAAAGCCCTCGATCGAGTCGCGAAAGATTTCCTGGTCGTTGGCGTCGAGCAGAATGAGCAGGTCGATATCGGAGTAGGGGTGCAGTTCACCTCGGCCGTAGCCACCCACGGCGACGAGCGCGATATCTGCGCCATTGTTCCAGTCGAAGCGATCCCAGGCCGAGCGCAGAATCTGATCGACGAACCAGGCGCGATCCTGAATCAGGCGACGGATGTCCCGACCTGCCTTGAACCGCTCGTCCAGTACCTGCCGCGCCTGGCGTATGGCCTTCTTGTACGCAGCGATGGGGCTGGCCTTCAGAGCCAGCTCCGCCTGAAACTGGCTGCGGTCAAACAGCTCCGGGTCAACCTGGGGCATGCGAACGTCCTCCCGTGGGGGCTGCGGCTGTGAAATCTCAGGCAGAGGTGCGAGCGATGGTGTCGTCGCTGCGCAGAGTGAAGATCTCGTAGCCGTCAGCGGTCACCAGGATGGTGTGTTCCCATTGCGCCGACAGCTTGCGATCCTTGGTGATCGCGGTCCAGCCATCGCCAAGCAGGCGGGTTTCCGAGCGACCCTGGTTGATCATCGGCTCGATGGTGAAGGTCATGCCTTCCTTGAGCTCCATGCCGGTGCCGGCACGGCCGTAATGCAGAACCTGCGGCTCCTCATGGAAGACCTTGCCGATGCCGTGGCCACAGTATTCGCGGACCACGGAGAACCCATTCTTCTCGGCATGTTTCTGGATGACTTCACCGATGTCCCCGAGTCGTGCGCCTGGGCGAACCAGCTCGATGCCTTTATAGAGGCATTCCTGAGTGACCTGGCAGAGGCGATCGGCCCACTCGGGCACCTTGCCGACCATGAACATCTTGCTGGTGTCGCCGTGATAGCCGTCCTTGATCACAGTGATATCGATGTTGAGGATGTCGCCGTCTTTCAGCGGCTTGTCGTTCGGGATGCCGTGGCAGACAACGTGGTTGATCGAGGTGCAGATCGATTTGGGAAAGCCCTTGTAGTTCAGCGGAGCGGGAATGGCCTGCTGAACGTTGACGATATGCTCGTGGCAAAGGCGGTCGAGTTCCTCGGTGGTGACGCCTGGCTTGACGTGCTCGCCGATCATCTCGAGAACTTCGGCGGCGAGGCGCCCGGCAATGCGCATCTTCTCGATATCTTCGGGCGTCTTGATGGTGACAGTCATGCAAACCTCTTGTATGCCCGCAGGCGAAGGCAATAACGGAAAGTCGCGATGATAAACCAAAGCGCCTGCGGCCTGCAGGTCAGGGCTGATTGCACCGCTGAGCCTGTTGTAGAGAGTTCAAAGCAGTAGCCTCTCGATGGTCGTTGTGCTATAAAACGCGCCGCTCAGCGGGGTAGACCCCGTCGAGCCTAACCCCACACACGTGTCGACACGGTATCCTGGGTGCTCGCAAGAGTTGGATATCGGGACGCGTGGAGGCCTAACCCGACTTATTCGAGGACTGATCATGTCTCAAGTCACTATGCGCGATATGCTGAAGGCCGGTGTGCACTTCGGCCACCAGACCCGTTACTGGAATCCGAAAATGGATAAATACATTTTCGGCGCGCGCAACAAGATCCATATCATCAACCTGGAAAAAACCCTGCCGATGTTCAACGACGCGCTGCGTTTCGTTGAGAAGCTGGCTGCAGGCAAGAACAAGATTCTGTTCGTTGGCACCAAGCGTTCCGCCGGCAAGATCGTTCGCGAAGAAGCTGCTCGTTGTGGCTCGCCGTACGTCGATCATCGCTGGTTGGGTGGCATGCTGACCAACTACAAGACCATCCGCGCCTCCATCAAGCGTCTGCGTGAGCTGGAAGGGCAGTCCCAGGACGGTACTTTCGAGAAGCTGACCAAGAAAGAAGCTCTGATGCGCACCCGTGATCTCGAGAAGCTCGAGCGCAGCCTGGGTGGTATCAAGGATATGGGCGGCCTGCCGGACGCCATGTTCGTCGTCGACGTCGATCACGAGCGCATCGCTATCTCCGAAGCCAACAAGCTGGGTATCCCGGTCATCGGCATCGTCGATACCAACAGCAGCCCGGAAGGCGTTGACTACATCATTCCCGGTAATGATGACGCCATCCGTGCCGTGCAACTCTACCTCGGCTCCATGGCTGACGCTGTTCTGCGCGGTCGCCAGAACGGTGCCGGTGGCGCTGACGAGTTCGTCGAGGAAGTTGCTTCCGAGGCGGCTCAGGGCTGAGTGCGGCGCACTGCAGCGTGACACCCGATGAACAAAAAGGGGGCTAGGCCCCCTTTTTGTCTCTTGCGAATTGATCACCCGTGTATTGGGTGAGTGGTTTAGAAACCAAATCGAGAGGATTCCCAACATGGCAGAAATCACTGCAGCCTTGGTCAAAGAACTGCGCGAGCGTACCGGTCAGGGCATGATGGAGTGCAAGAAGGCTCTGGTCGCCGCTGGTGGTGACATCGAAAAGGCGATTGACGACATGCGTGCCTCGGGCGCCATCAAGGCTGCCAAGAAGTCGGGCAACATCGCTGCCGAGGGCTCGATCGCCGTTCGCGTCGAGGGTGGCCGTGGTCTGATCATCGAAGTCAACTCGCAGACTGACTTCCTGGCTCTGCAGGATGACTTCAAGGCGTTCGTCAAGGAAAGCCTGGACGAGGCCTTCGAGCAGAAGCTGACCGATGTGGCCCCGCTGATCGCTTCTCGTGAATCCGCGCGCGAAGCGCTGGTCGCCAAGTGCGGCGAGAACGTCAACATCCGTCGCCTGACCGCAGTGGAAGGTGAAGTGGTTGGTGCTTATCTGCACGGTCACCGCATCGGTGTGCTGGTCACCCTGAAGGGTGGCGATGCCGAGCTGGCCAAGGATATCGCCATGCACGTGGCTGCCAGCAATCCTGCGGTTCTGAGCCCGGCTGATGTTTCCGAAGAGCTGGTTGCCAAGGAAAAGGAAATCTTCCTGCAGCTCAATGCCGACAAGATCGCCGGCAAGCCGGAAAACATCGTCGAGAACATGGTCAAGGGCCGTATCAACAAGTTCCTGGCCGAAGCCAGCCTGGTTGAGCAGGCGTTCGTCAAGAACCCGGAAATCAAGGTTGGTGAGCTGGCCAAGAAAGCTGGTGCCGAAATCGTATCCTTTGTTCGCTACGAAGTAGGCGAGGGCATCGAGAAGGCCGAAGTCGACTTTGCTGCCGAAGTTGCTGCTCAGGTCGCTGCGACCAAGAAATAAGGCCGCTTCGGTGGTTCTGGCAAAGAGGCTGCCCGCTCACGCGCGCGGCCTCTTTGTCGAATTGGGCAGCGGAATTGTTTTTTTGTCACGATATAGTCATCGCCTGGCACCAACCCCGGGTTGAGCTGTCAAAGCGCAGATATTTTTTGGTCTGAGTCATTCAGACTTGATCACAGCACGCCGCAGGAGATAACACGCCAATGGCTCAGCAGATGAGTGCACGCAATCCTCGCTATAAACGCATTCTGCTCAAATTGAGCGGCGAGGCCCTGATGGGCTCCGAAGACTTTGGCATAGATCCCAAGGTCCTTGACCGTATGGCTCTGGAAGTCGGCCAGTTGGTGGGCATCGGCGTCGAGGTCGGACTGGTCATCGGTGGTGGCAACCTCTTTCGTGGTGCTGCGCTCTCGGCGGCCGGTATGGATCGCGTCACCGGCGACCATATGGGTATGCTGGCCACTGTGATGAACGCGCTGGCCATGCGCGACGCGCTTGAGCGTTCGAACATCCCGGCGCTGGTCATGTCTGCCATTTCCATGGTCGGCGTGACTGATCACTATGACCGTCGCAAGGCGATGCGTCATTTGAAGACCGGCGAGGTGGTTATTTTCTCCGCCGGTACCGGCAACCCATTCTTCACCACCGACTCGGCCGCCTGTCTGCGTGCGATCGAGATCCAGGCGGATGTCGTGCTCAAGGCCACCAAGGTCGATGGTGTTTACACCGCAGATCCGTTCAAGGATCCGAATGCGGAGAAATTTGCCGAGCTCACGTACGACGAAGTGCTGGATCGCAAGCTTGGCGTGATGGATCTGACAGCCATCTGTCTGTGCCGTGACCACAACATGCCGCTGCGGGTCTTCAACATGAACAAGCCCGGCGCCCTGCTCAACATCGTGCTAGGTGGCGCTGAAGGAACCCTGATCGAGGAATCGAAAGAATGATCAACGAGATCAAGCAAGACGCGCAGGAGCGCATGAAGAAAACCCTGGAATCGCTGGACCATGCATTCGCCAAGATCCGTACCGGCCGTGCACATCCCAGTATTCTCGATAGCGTTATGGTCTCCTATTACGGTTCCGACACTCCGCTGCGTCAGGTTGCCAACGTAATCGCCGAAGACTCCCGCACTCTGGCATTGACAGTGTTCGACAAGAGCATGATCCAGGCGGTAGAGAAGGCGATCATGACCTCGGACCTGGGTCTGAATCCGGCCACCGCTGGCACCACGATTCGTGTGCCGATGCCCGCGCTGACCGAGGAGACCCGTAAGGGCTACACCAAGCAGGCCCGCGCAGAGGCCGAGAACGCCCGAGTCGCAGTGCGCAACATCCGCCGTGATGCGATCGCGCAGCTGAAGGATCTGGTCAAGGAAAAGGAAATCAGTGAGGACGAGGAACGTCGTGGCCAGGATGACGTCCAGAAGCTAACCGACAAGTACGTTGCCGAGATCGACAAGGCCCTCGAAGCCAAAGAAGGCGACCTGATGGCCGTATAAGGCCGGCATCGAATCGCTGCTGTCGTGTCCTGAATCGGGGGGCCGGTTCGTGATGCGACAGTGCAGATGCCTCAGAGCTGTTGCTTGCAGCTTTTTCTTTTGGTTCGCAGCGTGTTTTAGCGCAAGTAGAGTTGTTCATGGAAAAGGTCAGGCAGATCGCCGGGCGGAATGTACCCCGTCACGTGGCGATCATCATGGATGGCAACAATCGCTGGGCGAAGAGACGTTTGCTGCCCGGTGTGGCCGGGCATAAAGCCGGTGTCGACGCGGTTCGCGCCGTGATTGAGGTCTGCGCCGATTCCGGCGTCGAGGTGCTGACACTGTTTGCGTTCTCCAGCGAGAACTGGCAGCGCCCGGCAGATGAAGTCGGTGCGCTGATGGAACTGTTCCTGTCGGCGTTGCGGCGTGAGGCGCGCAAGCTCGATGAGAACGGCATTCGCCTGCGCATCATCGGGGATCGTGCCCGTTTCCATCCCGAATTGCAGGCCGCGATGCTGGAGGTGGAAGAGATGACTTCCGCCAATCATCGTTTCGTCCTCCAGGTTGCCGCCAATTACGGTGGGCAGTGGGACATTCTTCAGGCGGCTCAGCACTTGGCTGCCGAGGCGCAGTCCGGGCGTCTGAATCCGGCGGAAATTACGCCTGCTCTGTTTCAGAGCTATCTGGCGACCGGCGACATGCCGTTGCCCGATCTGTGCATTCGCACCGGCGGTGAGCGGCGCATCAGCAATTTCCTGCTTTGGCAGCTCGCCTATGCGGAACTGTATTTTTCCGATCTTTATTGGCCCGACTTCAAGCACGTTGCCATGCGCAAGGCGCTCGCCGATTTCGCTACTCGACAGCGGCGATTTGGCAAAACGGGCGAACAGGTCGAAAGCGAGGTCAAGGCCGAATGCTGAAGCAGCGCATCATCACCGCCGCCATCCTTCTGCCCGTCGCGATCATTGGGTTCTTTCTCCTTCATGGGCTCGCTTTCGCCATCTTCATTGGGCTGGTCGTTGCGCTAGGTGCCTGGGAATGGGCCCGGTTGGCTGGATTCGCGGGCCAGCCGGTGAGAATCGCTTATGCGGCGCTGGTCGTGGTGCTGCTTGCCGTGCTGTATCAACTTCCGGCACTGGCCCCCTGGNTGTTGGCGCTCGCCGTGCTNTGGTGGCTGGCAGCAACCTATCTGGTGNTGACCTATCCGCNGAGCAGTCGTCTCTGGGGTGGCTCCGCTGGCAGTCTGGTGATCGGTCTGNCGATTCTGCTTCCGTCGTGGCAGGCNCTGGTCGTGCTCAAGCAATGGCCATTGGGTAACTGGTTGATCCTTGCCGTGATGATTCTGGTCTGGGCTGCGGATATCGGGGCGTATTTCTCCGGCAAGACGTTCGGCAAGCGCAAGCTTGCACCGCAGGTCAGTCCTGGCAAGAGCTGGGAGGGGCTGATAGGTGGCCTGTTGACCAGTCTGCTGATCACGCTGGCGGTTGGCATTTACCGCGGCTGGTCGGTGCGAGAGCTGGTGCTAGCGCTGCTGGGTGCGGCGGNGGTGGTGTTGATNTCGGTGATCGGTGACCTCACCGAGAGCATGTTCAAGCGTAGCTCGGGCATCAAGGACAGCAGTCAGCTGCTGCCCGGGCACGGCGGTGTAATGGATCGCATAGACAGTCTTACCGCGGCCATTCCGATCTTTGCGGTGCTTCTTTGGCTTGCTGGCTGGGGCGTGCTGTGACGCGACCTCTACAGATAACCGTGCTGGGGGCGACCGGTTCGATCGGACTTAGCACATTGGATGTCATCGCTCGTCATCCCGATCGCTATAGCGTATTTGCGCTGACCGGCTTCAGCCGGCTCGCCGACCTGCGTTCGCTCTGCCTCAAGCATCGTCCGAGCTACGCAGTGGTCGGTGATGAAGCGCAAGCCGGCGTGCTGCAGGGGCAGTTGCAGTCCGATGGCGTTGCCACTCGAGTGCTGAGCGGCGAGGGCGGTCTGAGCGAGGTGGCGGGCCATCCCGAGGTCGATGTCGTGATGGCTGCAATCGTCGGTGCCGCTGGGCTGAAGCCGACTCTCGCCGCCGTGCAGGCAGGCAAGCGAGTGTTGCTGGCGAACAAGGAAGCGCTGGTAATGTCCGGCGCGTTGTTCATGCAGGCACTGCACGATAGCGATGCGGTGTTGCTGCCGATCGATAGCGAACACAACGCGATTTTTCAATGCTTGCCATCCGATTATGCCCGTGGGCTTGGTGCTGTCGGTGTGCGGCGGATATTGCTCACCGCTTCTGGCGGGCCGTTTCGAGATATTGCGCCGCAGCTTCTGGCGGATGTATCGCCGGAGCAGGCCTGCGCTCATCCCAACTGGTCGATGGGGCGCAAGATTTCCGTGGATTCGGCCAGCATGATGAACAAGGGGCTTGAGCTGATCGAGGCCTGTTGGTTGTTCAACGCGCGACCAGATCAGGTCGAGGTGGTGATTCACCCGCAAAGCGTTATCCATTCTATGGTGGACTACGTGGATGGTTCGGTGCTCGCGCAACTCGGCAATCCCGACATGCGTACGCCGATTGCGCATGCGCTGGCATGGCCGGAGCGAATCGATTCCGGTGTGTCGGCGCTGGATCTGTTGCAGGTTGGGCGACTGGATTTCCAGGCGCCGGACAGCTTGCGCTTCCCTTGTCTGCGGCTTGCTCGCCTGGCCGCGGAGACCGGTGGCACGGCGCCGGCGATGCTCAATGCCGCGAACGAAGTGGCGGTTGACGCCTTTCTCAATCGACGCATCCGCTTCACCGAGATCGCGAGTATCATCGACGACGTGTTGAATCGAGAGGCATCGGTTCCGACTGTCTGCCTTGAAGATGTACTGGCAGCTGACAACCAGGCTCGTGAAACTGCCGACCACTGGTTGAGCTGCCGCGGGCGATAGGGTCTGCCGGCCTCGCGGCTTGCAGCGAAACGTCAACAGACCCACTCCCGGAGGAAAATATGGGCGCGCTCTACATGATCATCGGCACCCTCGTTGCGCTCGGGGTGNTGGTGACCTTTCACGAATTCGGTCATTTCTGGGTTGCCCGTCGCTGTGGCGTGAAGGTGCTGCGATTCTCCGTTGGCTTCGGTAGTCCGCTGCTTCGCTGGCATGACCGNCAGGGCACCGAGTTCGTCATCGCTGCGATACCGCTTGGCGGTTACGTCAAGATGCTCGACGAACGTGAGGGCGACGTGCCTCCCGCTTTGCTCGACAGTGCATTCAATCGCAAGAGCGTCCGCCAGCGCTTCGCTATCGTATCCGCCGGGCCGTTGGCCAATTTCCTGTTAGCTATGGTGTTCTTCTGGCTGCTGGCGATGCTTGGCAGCGAACAGGTGCGGCCTGTTGTCGGTGCTGTCGCGCCAGGCAGTCTCGCTGCTCAGGCGGGGATGGCGGTCGATCAGGAGATCGTTGCGGTCAATGGCAAGCCAGTCAGCGGCTGGTCCGANGTCAATCTACAGTTGGTACGGCGCCTGGGCGAGAGCGGTCAGCTCGATATGACGNTGCGAGAGCTTGGCGGTTCTGGCGAGCAGCACNTGCAGATCCCGTTGCAAAATTGGCTGAAAGGCGTGGAGGAGCCGGACCCGATCACCTCGCTCGGAATCAGACCCTGGCGCCCTCAGATTGTCCCAGTGGTCGCTCAGTTGGACCCTGAAGGCCCGGCGCAGGCCGCAGGTATTCGTCTCGGTGACCGCCTGTTGAGTATGGATCAGCAGCCACTGGACGATTGGCAGCAGGTGATCGACGCAGTCAAGGTACTGCCCGGTGAGCCGGTATCCCTGCAGGTGGAGCGCGCCGGTGAGCGACTCGATGTGTCGTTGACGCTNGCCGCGCGTGGCGAAGGCGATGCGCGCCGCGGTTATCTGGGGGCGGGTGTCGAAGGTGGTGAATGGCCAGCGGAAATGCTGCGCGAAGTCAGCTTCGGTCCTCTTGANGCGGTGGTCGAAGGCGTAAGGCGNACCTGGACCATGAGCCTGCTGACCCTCGATTCGCTGAAGAAAATGCTCTTCGGGGAGCTCTCGGTAAAAAACTTGAGCGGTCCGATAACCATTGCTAAAGTGGCGGGCGCTTCTGCCCAGTCGGGGCTGGGGGATTTCCTCAATTTCCTCGCCTATCTGAGCATTAGTCTGGGGGTTCTCAATCTATTGCCTATCCCGGTGCTCGATGGCGGCCATCTGCTCTTCTATCTCGTCGAGTGGGTCCGCGGACGTCCTCTGTCGGAGCGGGTACAGGGATGGGGAGTACAGATCGGCATCAGCCTGGTGGTTGGGGTGATGCTGCTTGCACTGGTCAATGACCTTGGCCGTCTGTAATGCCGAATCCGTAGTGTCGCCATGCCGAATCGCCGGTTCATTTATCAGGTTTGAATAAGAAAGGACTTCATGAAACGTCTGCTGCTACCTGCGGTTATCTCCGCATTGATGATCGCCGAAGTTCACGCTGAGTCCTTCACTATTTCCGATATCCGGGTCAATGGCCTGCAGCGGGTTTCCGCCGGCAGCGTATTCGGCGCTCTGCCTTTGAACGTGGGTGAGCCCGCCGATGACAATCGCCTCGTCGATGCCACTCGTGCGCTCTTCCGAACCGGTTTCTTTCAGGATATTCAGCTGGGGCGGGATGGCGATGTGCTGGTCATCAGCGTAGTCGAGCGACCATCCATTTCCGGCATCGAGATCGAAGGCAACAAGGCGATCAAGACCGAAGATCTGCTGTCAGGTTTGCAGCAGTCCGGTCTGGCCGAAGGGGAAATCTTTCAGCAGGCCACGCTCGAGGGTGTACGTAATGAACTGCAGCGCCAGTACGTTGCAGGGGCGCTATTCGGCGACCATCGAAACCGAGGTCATTTCGCAGCCGCGTAATCGGGTGGCGTTGAAGATCAAGATCAACGAAGGCTCGGTGGCGGCGATCAAGCACGTCAATATCGTGGGCAATTCTGTCTTCGCGGACGAAGATCTGGTGGATCTGTTCGAGCTGAAGACCACGAACTGGCTGTCGTTCTTCCGCAACGACGACAAGTACGCGCGTGAAAAGCTCTCCGGTGACCTGGAACGCCTGCGCTCGTATTACCTGGATCGCGGTTACATCAACATGGATATCACCTCGACCCAGGTATCCATAACGCCAGACAAGAAGCACGTCTATGTCACCGTGAACATCGACGAAGGCGAGCGCTATACCGTGCGCGACGTCAAGCTGAGCGGTGATCTCAAGGTTCCGCAGGAAGAGACGAGGCGCTGTTGCTGGCAAAAGAAGGTCAGGTGTTCTCGCGCAAGGTGATGACTACCACCTCCGAGCTGATTACCCGGCGCTTGGGTAACGAAGGCTATACCTTTGCCAACGTCAACGGTGTTCCTGAAGCTCACGACGAAGACAATACGGTGTCGATCACGTTCGTCGTCGATCCGGGTAAGCGTGCGTACGTCAATCGCGTCAATTTCCGCGGGAATACCAAGACCGAAGATGAAGTGCTGCGTCGCGAGATGCGCCAGATGGAAGGTGGTTGGGCGTCGACCTATTTGATCGACCAATCCAAGACTCGTCTCGAGCGCCTGGGCTTCTTCAAGGAAGTGAACGTAGAAACGCCGCAGGTNCCAGGTACGGANGANCAGATCGACGTCAACTACAGCGTCGAGGAGCAACCGTCCGGTTCGATCATGGCNAGCATCGGTTTTGCGCANAACGCAGGCCTGATTCTGGGTGGCTCCATCAGCCAGAACAACTTCCTCGGTACCGGNAACCGGGTCTCCCTGGGCTTGACTCGCAGCGANTACCAGACGCGTTACAACTTCGGTTTCGTCGACCCCTACTGGACCGAAGACGGTGTCAGCCTGGGGTATAACGCCTTCTATCGCACCACCGATTACGACGAGCTCGATTACGACGTTTCCAGTTACTCGGTGGACAGCCTTGGTGGCGGCATCAACATCGGCTACCCGATCAGTGAGACGTCTCGACTGTCATTCGGCCTGACTGTGCAGCAGGACGATCTGGATACCGGTCGTTACACGGTAGATGAGATTTTCGAGTTTATGCGGAAGGAAGGCGATAGCTTCCTCAATTTCAAGGGCTCGGTAGGTTGGTCGGAATCGACCCTCAATCGTGGGGTGCTGGCAACACGCGGTCATTCTCAGAGTGTCGTCTTCGAGACCACCATCCCAGGCAGCGACCTGTCGTTTTACAAGCTTGACTACAACGGTCAGCTATTCGTGCCGATGACGAAGGATTACACCCTGCGTATGCATACCCGCCTGGGTTACGGAGACGCCTACGGTTCGACCTCGAGCCTGCCGTTCTACGAGCACTACTATGCTGGCGGCTTCAACTCGGTACGTGGTTTTGAGGACAGCAGTCTCGGCCCGCGCAGTACGCCTAGCAAGGGTAATAACGCGGGAACGATCGCTGACCCAGATCAAGACCCATTGCCGTTCGGTGGTAACGTGCTGATCCAAGGTGGCTTGGAAGTGCTGTTCCCCATGCCGTTCGTCAAGGATCAGCGGTCGCTGCGTACCTCTGTATTCTGGGATGTTGGTAACGTCTACAACACGAATTGTCCGTCTGGGTCGAAAGATTGTAGCGATATTGATTTCGGCGATATGGCTAGCTCGGTGGGTGTCGGTCTGACCTGGATTACCGCAATGGGCCCGCTGAGCTTCAGTTTGGCTATGCCGGTGGTCAAGCCGGACGAGGCCGATACTCAGGTATTCCAGTTCTCGCTGGGACAAACGTTCTAACATTGCGGCGT
>JGI25322J35698_1001648_pt1 | contig 13413 bp, 11 predicted proteins | sample AutmiccBRH37_all_FD_35698 | JGI IMG/M metagenome (IMG submission 35698) | reverse complement strand
ACGTCATGGCGATGTCGCGGGGGCCGAGGCCGAAGGTGCCCGATTGCCAGCTTTCCAGATTGCCGCCGGAGAACACGGCCTGCAACACGGGCGCGCCCGGCTTGTCGAGCGGGCCCGGCGCGCGCCCGCCGCCCAGCTTGTCCGTGCCCGGCGCGGTTACCGCGAAACCTGTGGTATTCAGAACCACGGCGGGCGGGGCATCGGCGAAAAAGCCTTCCAAAGTCGCCGCCGACACCGGGTCCTTCAGGCTTTTCACGTAGACCGGCAGCGCGTTGAGCCCGGCCCGGCCAAGGGACGCGATCACCGCATCGACGGCGTCCAGATTCCCCGCCTGCATCAACGCTCGGTAGAACACCAGCGCCGCCACGGGGGGCCCCGCCGTCCACTGGGCGCGCAGCGCGTCCAGATCGGGCACGGCGGCATCGGGCCAGTAGAGCCCGCAGGCGAGCAGCGGTTCCGGCTCCAGCCAGCCGTCGCCGTCGCCGATCAGGGCCGCTGCGTAATCGAGAAACCGGCCCGCGTTGGCAGGCCCGCCCTGCACCAGGTATTGCCACAGGCGGTGCTGCGCCCCCTGCGGCAGGGTCGACCAGTCGGCCAGTTCCGCGTCGGGCGCGTCGTCGCCGGGCAGGATCGCGAGCGGAATGCCCTTGGCCATGGCCGCCTGGGCGATCTGCTCCACCCCGTAGGGCCAATAGGCCCGCCCGCCCAGAAGCCGCACGACGATCAGCCGCGCGTGGCGGATCACGGCGTCGACGTAAAGATCGACGCTCATGTTGTGGGAAAGGTGCATGACGTTGGCGAGGCGCAGGGAGGGTGCTTCCGCATCCGCCCCCAGCCGCCGCGCCTGGGCGTCGGCCAGGGCCGCCAGTTCCGTGTCGGCGGCGGACAGCACGACGATGTCGCCCGGTGTCTGGCCCAGGTCGAGGGCGTCCGTTCCGTCGTCGACGAGGCCGGGCTGGGCGGCGAGAAGATGCAAGGCGGACTCCGCTGGTCAGAAAGGGGCGGACATTTATATAGGAGAAGGCGGGCGGAAACCTAACCCCCGAGCGCCCCCCTGAACACCTAGCCCTGAAAGGCGCTGGTCACGGCGGCGCGGTTCAGCCTCAATGCCTACCACTAACGTTAGCAACCACGTTCTCGCGCCGCCCTTCCTAGTTAGGGGCCACATCTGGACCTGACTTAGGTATGACACCAGACGAAAAAGACCATGCTAGGGCTCCCACCCACCCCAACAGCGTCCAACCGAACACTGCGTTGATGATAAACACCGGCACCGTGTTCATATGCCACCGTATCAGCGCAATAATTGTCGGCAGATAATATAGGCTAACGAAGGCCACGCCTGCGAAGGCCATTAGAACACCTTCACCGGCCTTGAGGTTTTGACTTGTGTGCGCATCAAGGACAGTGACCAGTTCTCCACTCACTCCCAGTACTACGAGCGGTAGGCACTGCAACAACAGTAGGGCGAAGATAATCAAATCGCCCAAACGCCTTTTTCGCGCGACCGGCGCTTGGGCCGTCAATCTGTCTTGTGGATCCGGCATAATTGCTCCCCTCGGTGCAATTTAACACGCGGGATGAGGTAGCCCCTACCCCCGCAGTGCCCGCGTCACGGCGGCCCGGTCCAGGCCGTTGAGGCCGATCACGACGAGGCGGGTTTCCGGCGTCTCGCCGTCCGTCCAGGGCCGGTCGTAGTAGCCGTCGACCCGCGACCCCACGCCCTGGATGACGTGGCGGCGCGGCTTGCCCGCGACATGGACGAAGCCCTTCACGCGCAGGATGCCGTGGTCGCGGGCGGCGGCCTCGATGCGGGATTTCAGGGCGTCCGGGTCGGCGGATCCTTCGATCCGTACCTCGAAGCTGTCGAAATCGTCGTGATCGTGGTCGTCCTCGCCCTCGTGATGGGACGGGCGGGCGTCCAGGTCGTCCTCGGCCCCGGCCTTGAGGCCGAGCAGGACATTGATGTCGACNTGGCCATGGCGGGTTTCNACGATCTTCACCTGGCGCGGCAGTTCGGCCTCGACNACNGCCCGCGCGGTCGCCAAGCCCGCCGCGTCGGTCAGGTCGGCCTTGTTCAGCAGCACCATGTCGGCGGACAGCAACTGGTCCTCGAACACCTCTTCCAGGGGGGAATGGTGGTCCAGGTTGTCGTCGGCGGCGCGCTGTTCGGCGACGGCGTCCGGATCATGGGCGAAACGGCCCGCCGCCACGGCCGGCGCGTCGACCACGGCGATCACCCCGTCGACGGTGACCCGGGCGCGGATTTCCGGCCAGGTGAAGGCCTTGACCAGGGGCTTNGGCAGGGCCAGGCCGGATGTTTCGATCACGATATGATCCGGCGGCGTGTCGCGGTCGAGCAGCATTTCCATGGTCGGCAGNAAATCGTCGGCGACGGTGCAGCAGATGCAGCCGTTGGCCAGTTCGACCACGTCGTCCGCGTTACAGCCTTCGATGGCGCAGCCGTTGATGACCTCGCGGTCGACGCCCAGATCCCCGAATTCGTTGATCACCAGGGCGATCCGCCGCCCGCCCGCGTTCTGCAGCAGATGGCGGATCAGGGTCGTCTTGCCGGCGCCGAGGAAGCCGGTGATCACGGTCGCGGGAATTTTCATGAAGTCGGGAACCCTTATCAGAATTTGAGAGTCGGAATTAAAGCGGATGGCCCTTGAGCACGAGCGGCAGGCCGGCCGCCGTGAATACCACACGGTCGGCGCATGCGGCCAGCCGCTGGTTGGCGAGGCCTGCCGCATCGGCGAAGGACCGGGCCAAGGCATTGGCGGGAATGACGCCGAGGCCGACCTCGTTGGACACGAAGACCACGGGCCCGGCGAGGCCGGTGAGGCCCTGGGCGAGCGATTCGACCTCGGATTCGGGGTTGCGCCCAGCGGCCATCAGGTTCGACAACCACAGGGTTACGCAGTCGACCAGCACCGGGCGGTTGGGCGATGCGTGTTCGNGGATCTGCTCCAGGATGTCCAAGGGTTCCTCGATGGTGTCCCAATCGGGGCCGCGCCGCGCGCGGTGNGCGGCGATGCGGTCCGTCATCTCGCCGTCCCGGGCCTCGGCCGTGGCCAGGTAGAGCCCGCCGCCCGCCGCGTCCTCGATCAGGGTTTCGGCCAAGCGGCTTTTGCCCGAACGCTGGCCGCCCAGGATCAACGTCACCGGCGGCAGGCCCCCCTCCATGTCAGTGCCCNCCCTTGACCAAGGGCGTCACCGCATGGGGCGGCGCGTTGACCCGCACGATGCGCCAGGCCCCGCCGCGCCCGCGCAGCAACCCGCCCCGGACATGTTCCAGGCAGGTCACCGACAGGGTCGAGACGGAAAACGACATGGCCCCTTCCGGCGTCAGGCCCAGCGAATGGGCCATGGCCGCGCGGATCGTCCCGCCGTGGGTCACGGCGACGATGTCGCGGCCCGCGTGATCGGCGGTGTAGCGGTCGATGACGCCCGACACGCGGGCGATCTGGTCGGCGAAACTTTCGCCGCCGGGCGGGCGGGACCGTGCCGGGGTTTCCCAGAACCGGCGGAAGGTTTCGGGATCCCGCGCCTCCATCTCGTCCCAGGTCGATCCCTGCCAGTCGCCGAAGGACTGTTCGCCCAGATGTTCCTCGGCGATGGGGTCGGGAAACGTCAGCCCTTCCTCGCGGATCGCCTGGGCNGTCTTNTGNGTGCGCGAGAGGTGGCTGGTCAGCCACACCGCGTCGGCGGGCAATGCTGCCGCCAGGGCGCGGAAGCTGTCCCGGTCGGACACGTCGCAGGGCACGTCGTTGCCGCCATAGATGGTGCCGACCACGGAGGGCACGGGGGCATGGCGCACCCACCACCAGCGGGTCACGGGGGTGTCGGGGGTCTTGGTCACAGGCTGATCTCCGCCGTTGCGGCCGCCAGATAGACGGCGATTTCCACGATCTGTTGCTGCGCGCCCAGGGTGTCGCCCGTCTGGCCGCCGACCGCCGCCTGCATGGCCCAGCAGGCGAACAGCCCCGCCGCCAGGCCCGCCGCCGCCAGGGTGCCGACCCCGGGGCCCAGAATGGGCAGAAGCGGGACCAGGGCGGCAACCCCCAGCACCAGGGCCAGCCCCGCCGCCCAAGCGGGCGGACGTCCGGCGTCCCGGGCCAGCCCGTCGGCCCGCGCCGGGGCGAGCACGATCATCGTCGGCACCAGGGCGGCGCGAGACAGCGCGCCGGCGGCGACCAGCACCAGGGCCGCGGTCCCCGGCCCGGCGAGCGACGCCAGGGCCGTCGCCTTCAGCCCCGTCGCGAACACCAGGGTCAGGACCCCGAACGCGCCGATATGGGAATCGCGCATCACCGCGAGCCGCCGGTCGCGGCCCGCGACGCCGAGCCCGTCGGCGAAATCGGCGAGGCCGTCTTCGTGCAGCGCCCCCGTCGCCACCGCCATGACGGCGAGCGCCAGCAGGGCCGCGGCCATCGGATGCAGCCCCGAGCCCGCGGTCGCCAGAATCACCCCCGCACCCAGGCCGCCGACCGCGNCCCCNGCCANNGGAAAGGCCCAGGCGGCACGGCCAAGCGCACCCGCCCCGCCGTCGTGGCGCGCGGGNACCGGCAGCCGCGTGAGGAAGGCGATGGCCAGAAGGGCGTCGTCCCACGGGCGCCGCGGGGCCGCGGCGGAAACCGGATCGGGATCGGGGGCGGGATCGTCCGTCGCCACGGGGCAACTCCTGGGGTTATGGGGTCCTGGCCGCAAGGGAGGGCAAATTCCCGTCCCCTTGGCGAATGATTGCGTTATATGTGACCGACCCCGGAAAAGGAAACAAGACCTCGTGCCGCAAATCGCCTCCCCGCATGATCCCGCCGCCCTGCTGACCNANCTGCCGGAACCGGACAGCGATGCCCAGGCCGCCGTGCGGACGCGCGAGGCGGTGCTGACCAAGCCCGCCGGGTCGCTCGGCCGGCTGGAGGACATCACCGAATGGCTGGCCGGCTGGCAGGGCCGCGCCCAGCCCCGCGCCGACACCGTCCAGGCCCTGGTGTTCGCCGGCAACCACGGCGTCGCCGCCCAGGGNGTGTCCGCCTACCCGCCCGAGGTCACGGCCCAGATGGTCGCCAATTTCCAGGCCGGGGGGGCGGCCGTGAACCAGCTGTGCCATGCCTTCGGCGTCGATCTTGCCGTGATTCCCCTGGATCTGGACAGCCCGACCGGCGACATCACGCAAAGCCCCGCCATGACGGCGGATGAATTCGCCGCCGCGGTCCAGGCGGGGGCGGATGCCGTCGATGACACCGCCGATCTTCTGTGCATCGGCGAAATGGGCATCGCCAACACCACCGCCGCCGCCGCCGTCTGCCTGGGCTTGTTCGGCGGCACGGGGGCCGATTGGGCCGGGCCGGGCACGGGGCTGCCGTCATCGGGCGTGTCGGCCAAGGCCGCCGTCATCGAACGCGCCGTCGCAGTCAACGGCATCGCGCCCGAAGATGGATTGGGCATGCTCCGCGCCCTCGGCGGGCGGGAGTTGGCGGCCATGGCGGGGGCCGTCGCCCGGGCCCGCAAGCTGGGCATCCCCGTGCTGCTCGACGGTTTCGTCTGCGGCGCGGCGGCGGCCTGTCTCGACGCGGCCCGGCCGGGGGCGCTCGACCATTGCCGGGCGGCGCATCTGTCGGCGGAGCCGGGACACGGGCGGCTGCTCGCGAAGCTCGGCATGGCGCCGCTGCTGCACCTGAACATGCGGCTGGGCGAGGCATCGGGTGCGGTGCTGGCGGTTGCCCTGGTGCGCGCGGCGCTGGCNTGTCANCNGGGCATGGCGACCTTTGACAGCGCGGGCGTCAGCGGCAAGGACTAGACGCGGCGAAACGCCGGCCTAGTCGACCATTTCATCATCGTCGTCGCCGGCGGTGCCGCGCTGAATGCGGTGTTTCAGCTTAAGCAAGTCGCGGCGCCGGCCNTCCTCGGCGATCAGGCCTTCNATGAACCGGCCCTGGAAACGGTCGATGCCGACGGAGCGGCCGAATTCGACGGATTCGCGCGTGTCGCAGCGGCACATGATCATCCGCCCACCACCGCCCGAAGCCGCGATCTGGCGCAGCCGTTCCTTGACGTCGTCGCTGGAATCGGCGAGTGCGGGGGTCCAGATCAGCTTGGCATGGTCGCAGCCCAATTTTTCGCGGTCGACCAGGAACATGGTCTGCATGGTCAGGCCGTCGAGCAGCACCCGGTANCCCCGTTCCTGCACGTATTCGCGGGCGATCAGGAAGGCCGGCANNTCGGCGAAGATGTCTTCCTTCTGCAACTCGATNACCATCGCNCCCCGGCGCGAGGCCGACACGTTGTCGTCGAAGATCTGGAATTCGTCGGACAGCAGGGTCTTCACGTTGGCGTTGATGGAAATCTCGCCGGTGATGGTGATGGCGTCGGTCTTCGACAACATCGACAGCATGCGCTTATCCAGGGTTTCCGTCAGGTGATAGAACAGCCAGCGGTTGGAGGTCAGGTTGACCCCCGGCATCAGGGTTTCGCGCAGGTCGTTGATGGAGATGAACAGTTCGGAGAATTCCTGTTCGGGAATCAGCTTGCTGTCGACCTTGCAGACGAATTGGCGGCGCACGTAGTTCGACAAATCGGCGCGGCCGAGCGCNTCCTCGACCCGGGCCAGAATATCGGGCGTCAGGGGTTCGCCCTGTTCCTGCTTGGCGCGCAGCGACGAGCGCGCGTCCATGCGCGAGCGCACCTTGGTCAGGCGCACTTCCTCTTCCTCGGCCAGTTCGCGNGCCAGGCGCAGGATGTCGTCGTAGTCGTTGACCGCGTCATACCAGGTCGCGAAGGGCTTTTCGTGGGTCGAGGCCTCGGCAATCAGGGGATCGTCGGAAAACAGGAAACGCACCTTCTGGACNACGGTTTCCACCTGGGGCCGGGCTTCCGCCTTGAAGGCGAAGATCAGGTCGGCGCTGCGCAGCGCGAACAGCTGGCCCATGGTGGTCGAGATCAGGGGATCGAAGCTGGAGGTCGCGGCCCGGATATGCTGTTCGCGCCGGTTGAACGGGCGCAATTGCGACAGATGGACATGCACGACCTGACGCCCGCCCCGGTGCTTTTCCAGGCGGCGCACATAGTCCAGCAGCAGGTTTTCCTGGCTGGGAATTGCTTTCTGTGCGTCGGGCGCCGTCGCCATGTTTCCGCCGTGTCCTGTTTCGTTACCGGGTGCCGGTGTCCGCGCCTCAGCGCGCCGCCGCCGCCCGTTCCTTCTTGATGCGCGCGCGCCGTCCCTGCGAGCGCACGGTGTCGATCAGCCGGTCCATGAGGAAGCCCTGGAACCGGGTGATGCCCAGGTTCAGGCCCCATTGGATCGCCTGTTCGGAATCGACCCGGGACAGGATGATCGATTCCTTGCCNGCATCGCGAATGATGCGGCGCAGGTCCGCGACCTTGCTGTCGTCCTCTTCCTCGTTCTCGAATTCCGTGCCCCAGCCGACCTTGATGAAGTCNGCGCCCAGGATCGCCGGGTCGAAGAACTGCATGGACACGGGCGAGATGCCGTCGACCAGCACGCGGTATCCGTTCTGCTGCAGCATGTTGCGGGCGATGGTGAAGGCGTCGACGTCGGAGAAGATGTCGATCACCTGCATCTCGATGATGACGTTGTCCTCGTGTCCGGCGACGGCGCGGTGGAAGTTCTGGAAATCGCGCGACAGCACGGTGCCGATGTTCAGGTTGAGCGAGATCGGCTCGCTCATCTTCTCGAAGTTGCGCCCGGCCATGTTGGCCAGGATGACCCGGTCCAGGCCCTCGGTCAGATACTGGAACAGCCAGATCGACGAAAACAGGTTGACCCCGGGCGCCACCCGCTTCTTCAGGTCGCCGATGGAAATGAAGTGTTCGCGGAAGATCACGCCCTCGGGCCCGTGGGCGCCGATATGCAGGCAGAGCTGTTCGCGGATCAGGTCGTCNATGGGCACCCGCGGCAGAACCTGGGAAAGCGCCGTCAGGTGCTGCGCCGTCAGCGGCTGGCCCACGGATTTCTGCTGCGCCACCGCCTCGGCGGCCTCGCGCTTGGCGGTTTCCTCGGCCTCCAGCACCAAGGAGCCGACCACCCGCACGAAGGCACGGAAGTCCTCGTTCTCCGACAGGTCGTACCAGGTCGACAGCCGGTCCTCGCCCAGACCCGTCTCGTCGATATGGGTCAGCGGGTCTTCGGAAAACAGCGCCCGGACCTTCTCGACCGGATTTTCCGCCTCGTGCACGGGCACGGTGCGGCACAGCAGGATCTGGTCCGCGTTCTTCATCTGGAACAGGGTCGCGTCGTGCTGGTTGGTCAGGTTGTCGAAGTTGCGCGCCGCCAGACGGATGAAATGGGGCTTGCGGTTCGAACTTTTCAGCTCCGACAAATGCAGGTGCACGGCGTAATAGCCGGGCGCGCCCGCCTCCATTCGGTTGAGGCGGTCCAGCAGAAGTTTTTCCTCGAGCGTATCCGGTGAAGGAATCTCGGCCATGGTGCTCCCGTTCGCCCCCGGATCCCGCGCAGGCGGAACCCCGATGTCGACAGTCATTCCGGGGCCCCTTCCCGCAGCCCCGGCGGTTTCGCCGTAATCGGCAAGTTGCGCCAATGCTAAAGTGAAATCGTTAAAAAAGTCATTTCATTTCCGGCGCTTGGTTCCGCGGTTCTGATTCCGCGCCACAGCCGCCCGAGGCACGGCGGTGCACCGTGTCAGGCGCCTTGACCCGGACCCCGCTTGAGGGTCATAAGCGACGGTTTCTTAATACTTGGCGGGCATTATGGATCGCGGATTTGGCGGTTTTTTTGCCCGAAATGCGGCAAAATCAGAACGGGTGACCCATTCATGGCCCTACGCAAGACCATCCTCGTTACCGGCGGGGCGGGCTTTATCGGCTCGCATCTCTGCGCGCGCCTGTTGGAGTCGGGGGCCGGCGTGATCTGCGCCGACAATTTCTATACCGGCTCCAAGGACAACATCCTGGGCCTGCTGGACAATCCCCATTTCGAGNTCATGCGCCATGACGTGACCTTCCCGCTCTATGTCGAGGTCGACGAAATCTACAATCTGGCCTGTCCGGCNTCGCCCGTGCATTACCAGTACGACCCCGTGCAGACGACCAAGACCTCCGTGCACGGCGCCATCAACATGCTGGGCCTGGCCAANCGGACCGGTGCCAAGATTCTGCAGGCCTCCACCTCGGAAGTTTACGGCGATCCGGAAGTTCATCCGCAGACCGAGGATTACCGNGGCCGGGTCAACCCCATCGGGCCGCGCGGCTGCTACGACGAGGGCAAGCGCTGCGCCGAAACCCTGTTTTTCGACTATTACCGCCAGCACAGCCTGAACATCCGGGTCGCGCGCATCTTCAACACCTACGGCCCCAACATGCACCCCAATGACGGGCGGGTGGTGTCCAACTTCATCGTCCAGGCGCTGAAGGGCGAGGACCTGACCGTCTACGGCGACGGCGGGCAAACGCGGTCGTTCTGTTATGTCGACGACCTGGCCGACGGGCTGATGCGGCTGATGAATGCGCCCGACGCCGTGACCGGGCCGATCAACCTGGGCAATCCCAACGAATTCACGATCCTGGAACTGGCCGAGCTGGTGATCGAGATGACCGGCGCCAAATCCAAGATCGTCAAGCAGCCCCTGCCCCAGGACGATCCCATGCAGCGCTGCCCCGACATCTCGCTCGCCAAGGACAAACTGGGCTGGGCGCCGACCATCCAGCTTCGCGACGGCCTGGCCAAGACCATCGCCTATTTCCAGGGGGTCCTGTGACCGGCCGGCGCCGGCGCAGGGGATAAAGCAGAGTTTTCTTATGGACTTAGNGGNATTCTTTGACAGTGAAATGGAAGAACACGCCGCCGTCGCCGAGGCGACGCGCAAAGTCCTGTCCGCACCCTTCCAGGCGCTTGTAACGGTTTCCGCCAAGTCCTTGAGAGACGGCGGAAAACTGCTGTTCTTCGGGAACGGCGGCAGCGCCGCCGACTGCCAGCACCTGGCGACGGAACTGACCGTCCGCTACAAGACCGACCGCGCGCCGATCGCCGCCGTCGCCCTGACCACGGATACCTCCGCCCTGTCGGCGATCGGCAACGACCTGGGCTTCGACCAGCTGTTCGCCCGCCAGGTCCAGGCGTTGGGAAAGCCCGGCGACGTGGCCATCGGGATTTCCACCTCGGGCCAGAGCCCCAATGTGCTGGAAGGCCTTAAGGCCGCGCGGGCGGGCGGGCTGATCGCGGCCGGCCTCAGCGGCCGCGGCGGCGGCCAGATGGCCGGCCTCGCCGACCCCTTGCTGATCGTGCCCTCGGACGTCACCGCGCGCATCCAGGAAATGCATATTCTGCTTGGTCAGATGCTTTGCGGCGCGCTTGAGGTAGAATTGGGCCTGGTGACATAGGATATGGGACGATGACGGAACGCGCGGACCTGATCGCCCTGGTCGAAGCGCTGGCGGGNACCAAGGTGGTCTGCCTGGGCGACGTCATGCTCGACACCTTCGTCCATGGCGAGGTCGAGCGGATTTCCCCGGAAGCCCCGATCCCCGTGCTGCGCGTGACCGGCGAAACCCGCATGCTTGGGGGTGCGGGCAACGTGGTGCGCAACCTGGCGGCGCTGGGGGCCAAGACCCGATTCCTGTCCGTCGTCGGCGACGACGCCGCGGGCGCGGAAGTGCGCGGCCTGTTGGCCCAGGAGGCGGGCGTGACGGGCGAGCTCAGGACCGACACCGGCCGCCAGACCACCATCAAGACCCGCTTCATCGCCGGCACGCAGCAGATGCTGCGCGCCGACCGGGAAACCAGCCGGTCCACGAGCGACGCGCTTCAGGCCCAATTGGCCGCCGATGCCGAGGCCGCCGTCCGCGACCACAAGGTCGTCGTGCTGTCCGATTACGGCAAGGGAGTCCTGGCCGACGCCACCCTGGCCCATGTGATCGCCGCCGCCGGCAAGGCCGGGGCGACCGTGATCGTCGACCCCAAGGGCCGCGATTACGGGCGCTATCGGGGGGCCGGAATTCTGACCCCCAATCTGAAGGAACTGGCCGCCGCCACGGGCAAGCCCGTAAACACNGANGACGCCGTGATCGCCGCCGCCCGTGGGCTGATCGACGGCCTGNGCCTGACCGCCGTGCTGGTCACCCGGTCGCGCGACGGCATGACCCTGGTGCCGGCCGAGGGCCCGGTCGTTCATCTGGCGGCGGAAGCGCGGGAAGTCTTCGACGTNTCCGGNGCCGGCGACACGGTGGTCGCGACCCTGGCCGCCTGCCTGGCCGCCGGCGCCGATCTGGGCCGTGCCGCGGCGCTCGCCAATCTCGCCGCCGGGATCGTCGTCGCCAAGGTCGGCACCGCCGTCGCCTATGCGGGCGACCTCATCGCCCAATTGCATCACCAGGACCTGAGCGACGCCGAGGCCAAGGTGCTGACTTTCGAACAGCTTCTCGACCGGGCCGCCGCCTGGCGCCGCCGGGGCCTCACGGTCGGCTTCACCAACGGCTGCTTCGATCTGTTGCATCCGGGCCATGTGTCGCTGCTGCGCCAGGCCAAGAGCCAATGCGACCGGCTGGTCGTNGGGCTGAATTCCGACGCCTCGGTCAAGCGCCTGAAGGGCCNGGANCGCCCGATCCAGGGCGAGGCCGCGCGGGCCGCCGTGCTGGCGTCGCTGGCCGGGGTCGACGCCGTGGTCCTGTTCGCCGAGGATACGCCGCTGGCCCTGATCGAGGGNCTGTTGCCCGAGGTTCTGGTCAAAGGCGCCGATTACCGCGTCGATCAGGTCGTCGGGCGCGACGCCGTCGAGGCCGCCGGCGGGCGCGTGCACCTGGCCGACCTGGCGCCGGGCCACAGCACCACGGCGACCATCGCCCGGCTTGCCGGACAGAGCTAATCGCCCGATCGGTTCTCGCCCACGGGCTCGGACGTTTCGCTTCCGGNTCCGATGATTTTTTTCAACCGGCCCCAAAACGATCCCGATCCGGGCGTGCCGTCGTCGCCGATGTCGTCGAAGGCCAGAATCGGCAGCCCCTGATGCGCCGCCCCCATGAACCCGGCCCAGGTGCGCGCCGGCAGGCCGCCGCCGGTGACCCGCTTCATGGGCGCGCCGTCGTCGTTGCCGAACCACACGCCGGTCACCAGCTGCGGCGTGAAACCGACGAACCAGGCGTCGCGGTAATTCTGACTGGTCCCCGTCTTTCCCGCCGCCGGACGGCCGATGGCGGCGCGNCTGCCCGTGCCGCCGTCGATCACCTTGGTCATCATGGCGGTCAGGGTGCGGGCGGCCGGGGCGGGCACGGCGCGGCCCGGACCCGAGCCCTGGCGCCGGTACANCGGCGCGCCGTCCGGGCCGGTGATTTCCGTGATCGCATGGGGCCAGACCCCCATGCCGGCCCGCGCCAGCACGGCATAGGCGGTCGTCAGTTCCAGCAACGAGACCTCGCCGGTGCCGAGCGCCAGACCCGCGTCGTTGGGCAGGTCCGCGGTGATGCCCAGCGCCCGGGCGGTGTCGATGATCTTGGCCGGGCCAACTTGCTGCGCCAGCTGCACGGCGATNGTGTTGACGGAATGGGCGAGCGCGTATCCCAGGGTCATGGGGCCTTCGTACCTGCCGGAAAAGTTGGAGGGCTGCCAGCCGCTCAAGGTGACCGGTTTGTCGACTACCGGGGTCGNGGGCGTCATTCCGGCCTCGAGCGCCGCCAGATAGACCACGGGCTTGAACGCGGATCCCGGCTGGCGCAGGGCNTGAACGGCACGGTTGAACTGGCTTTTGCCGTAATCCCGGCCGCCGACCATGGCGCGCACGGCGCCTTCGGGGGCAAGCGCGATGAGCGCCCCGTCGCCCGCCTGCATGCCCGCCCGGTCCGCCGCCAGGAAGGCGCGGCCCATGGCCGTTTCCGCCTGACGCTGCAGGGCGGGATCGAGCGTCGTCCTGACCACCAGGTCACGCCCGCCGACGGTGACGTAGTCGGAGACCGCTTCGAGCACCCAGTCGACGAAATGCCGGGCGTTGCCCGTGGGCGCCGCGACGACGGCGACCTGGATGCCGCGGGCCGCGTCCGCCGCCTTGGTTTCCGTCAGGTAACCGGCCGCAACCATGTTGGCGAGCACGGTGCGGGCCCGCGCATGGGCNCGTTCCGGCGAGGCCACGGGATTGTAGCGCGACGGCGCCTTGAGCAGGCCGGCCAGNACGGCCGCCTCGTAGGTATTGACNCGGGNGGCGGGTTTCCGGAAGAACCGCTGGGCCGCCGCGTCGACCCCGTAGGTGCCCGCCCCCAAATAAACCCGGTTGAGGTAGAGGGTGAGGATCTGGTCCTTGGAAAACTCCCATTCCAGCCACAACGCCACGACCATTTCCTGGAGCTTGCGCGTGACCGTGCGGGCCGGGGTGAGGAACAGGTTCTTGGCCAGCTGTTGGGTGATGGTCGATCCGCCCTCGACAATGCGTCCGGCCCGGATGTTGCGCG
>JGI25322J35698_1001629_pt1 | contig 13570 bp, 10 predicted proteins | sample AutmiccBRH37_all_FD_35698 | JGI IMG/M metagenome (IMG submission 35698) | reverse complement strand
GAGCCCTTGAGTTCAAAAGAATGGGAGGTGGTCCTGGACGTTATACCTCGGACATACAATTTTTCGACCTTTATCCAAAGACATATTGCCGTCCCCAATCGCACATCANTTCAANGATGGGATGGATGGCAACCATAAGGTCAGCTACCCGCTTCACNCGATTTCACTCCTGCTCCTTCATTTCTCGTAGTTCCGAAAAAGGTACTACGTGACNTATTAGGTACTACGTTTCAAAAAAGTACGTTATTGACGCTTTTACTCGTATGGAGCATTGTAGAACGAATGACTGAAAAGCTAACAAAAAACTGCTCTTCCGGTTAAAGCAAACGTGAATGTAGCTACATTGAGAGATTTCATCTCAATATCAGGAATGGACTAACCATTTTGTCGATATCGCTATCGGGATCGAAATCGAATAGAAAATGAGAAAATCAGCGCCATTTAAGGGGAAACGTCATCAACGCAGAAGGCAACACCCCGAATGAAAAATGTCGATAGCGATAGCGATAGCGATAACGATAGCGATAACGATAACGATAACGAAAACGATAACGAAAAGTATGCTTTAACCGGAAGAGAAAAATACATAATCTTATAAACTGGAGGAACGCTTTGAAAACAGTAGCATTCAACGGAAGTCCCAACAAAGAAGGCAATACCTTTCATGCTATACAGATGGTTGCCGATGAGTTGGAAAAGGAAGGCATCGAGACGGAAATCGTTCATGTCGGCAACAAGGCGATCAGAGGCTGTCTCGCCTGCGGCCAGTGCGCCAAAAAGAAAAACGAACAATGCGTGCAGGATGATCAGGTCAACGAATGGATTCAGAAAATGAAGGCGGCCGACAGCATCATTATTGGTTCCCCTGTGCATTTCTCGGCCATCGGCGGCACGATGAAATCGTTTCTCGACCGGGCGTTTTATGTAACCGGCGTCAATAACGGCATGCTGCGGCACAAGGTCGGGGCTTCGGTAGTCGCGGTACGACGATCAGGTGGTCTGCCGACCTTCAATCAGCTCAATAATTTCTTATGTTATGCCGAGATGTTGATTCCGACATCAAACTACTGGAACGTGATCCATGGAACCCGGCCGGGCGAAGCAACCCAGGACGAAGAAGGAAAACAGATCATGCGGACGCTCGGCCGAAACATGGCCTGGCTGATGAAGGTGGTAAAGCAAGGCAAAGAGACGATTGCGCCGCCGGAAAGAGAGGGCAAAGTCTATATGAGCTTCATTCGCTGAGCATCGATCTCCAAAAATTATACATTCAAGTGATTCATCATGGAACTACTGGAAACGATCAAAACCAGAAGGAGTATCCGTCAGTTTCAAGACAAGCCTGTTCCGGAAAGCCATATCAGGACCATCATCGAAGCTGCGATGATGGCTCCTTCGGCGGGAAACCAGCAGCCCTGGCATTTTGTCATCGTCTCGGACCGGGCAAGACTCGACGCAATCCCCTCTTATCATCCACATAGCAAAATGGTGTTCCAAGCGCCGGTTGCGATCCTGATCTGCGGCGATCCTGCCGGAAAACCCTGGCCGGATTATTGGGTGCAGGACTGCAGCGCAGCCACCCAGAATTTGCTTCTGGCCGCAAGAGACCTGGGCTTGGGAACGGTCTGGGCCGGAATCTATCCGGCTGAAGATCGCATGGCTGGCTTCCGGAAATCGTTCGCGATTCCGGAGCATGTTTTTCCTTTCGCCTTGGTTCCGGTTGGTTGGCCGATCGGGGATTTCCATTTTACCGACAGAGTCAGACCGGAATTGATCCATAATGAGGTTTGGTAGGGGTATTGGCAGGATGTCACCGCCTGCAGCAATGCCGGCGGATATCAAGCCATGGCAAATTGGTCAGCAGATTGCTGACCAATTTGCCGATCCTGATAACTGAGTGAAAATACCATCACGAGAAGAGTCCTTCATCTCGAAATGCAGAGCGAAGGTCGGCAGTTAACCGGCGACCTTCGCTCTCACGCCAGAGCCTTTTGACGTACTCGTAGAGAGCAAACCCATTCAAAAGAGTGCGTCTTCGATAATGACTTCGGTCAACAGTGATTAATTTACAATTGTATTTTGCTCGGACAACTGGTATCAGGGATTACAATTCCCCTGCAAGACGTTCCCAAGAAAGCGATAATCGAGATACTTTCCAACACAACCGACATCTTATAATAAGGAGTAAGCCATGACCCAAGCAAAAAACGGCGACAAAGTATCCGTCCACTATACAGGCACACTTGCCGATGGCAGCATATTCGATTCAACCGAGGGAGAAGAGCCTTTGGTGTTCACTCTCGGTGACGGCGACATCATCGAGGGCTTTGAGGAAAGCATCCTGAATATGTCGCCAGGCGAGAAAAAAACCGTTTCACTGGCACCGGAGAAGGCGTACGGGGAACGAAATGAAGAGATGGTGATGGAGGTTCCNCTGGCAGAGATGCCCGCCGACCTCGACCTTGAAGTTGGCGATGAGCTTGAGCTTACCGACGANGATGACCACCCNATGCTCGTTACCGTCAGCCAATTGAGCAAAGATACCGTCACCCTCGATGGCAACCCTCCTCTTGCAGGAGAGACTCTGACCTTTGAGCTTGAGCTGGTAAAAATCGGCTAGCCGAGGGAAAATATGAAGAAAACATTCAGCTTGACCCACCCGAAAATCAGAAGGGACAGACTCGTAGAGGCTGTGAGACACGATGTCAAAAAGTACATAAAGAGAGAACGCAATAAAAAGCTGCCGGAGGGTGTCGACTTCTGGGATTTCGCCTGCAAATACGGTCCGGTCGAGGGCGAGGCAAAGGAAATTCACGTCGCTGAAATCAATAAATACATCGATGAAGCCGACGCTCAGCAGCTCGAGACGTTTTATCTGGAAATTCTGGCCAAGCCGGGGCGCAGAACAAAAAAGTCGGATAAATGATCGATACCGGCATGAAAGGGTAAGCCGTTGTTAAAAAATAACATGGCCAAGGTAATGCTCAGAACGGTCTAAGGAGCCGTAACGAAATGGATGAAAATGGCCTGGTTATTTCGTAACGGCTCCTAAATTGCCTTTATCCGATCAGGCTGGTCCCGGCATCGCCACAGTGAAACCGGAACTTGACCTTCCCTCGAGCCATTCGGTAAAAGTCGCAATATCCATCGGCTTGCCATAGAGGTAGCCCTGTCCGTAATGGCACCCCAAAGCGCGGAGGAAATCCTCCTGATGGTGTTTCTCCACCCCCTCGGCAACAATCGTCAGCCCAAATTGTCTTGCCATGAGCACAATGGTCTCAATAAGTTTTTCGTCGTCCCGGTCGATACCGATCCCGGAGACAAAGGACATATCGATTTTCAGCGTGTGGAGGGGGATCTGTTTCAGATACTGCAGGGAAGAATAACCGGTCCCGAAATCGTCGATCGAGATGCTGAACCCCAGTTTGCCCAGTTGTTCCAGGGTGCTTCGTGATTGCTCGACGTTTTTCATCAACGACGACTCGGTAATCTCCAATTCGATATACTCGGTCGGCAAACCGCTTTTCGCCTGGATTTCGACAAGTTCCCGGAGGAAATTCTCGGCTTGCAGTTGTGAGGGGGCGAGGTTGACGGAGAGCTTGAGCGAATGTCCCTGCTGCAGCAGCAAGGCGGTTTCGCGAAACGCCTGTTCATAAATCTGTTTTGCCAGGGGGATAATCAGACCGGACTGTTCTGATATCGGTATAAAATCTCCCGGACTGACAAGTTTGCCGTCCGACTTCCATCTGGCCAGTGCCTCCATCCCNATGACATCCCCTGAGATGAGATCCACTTTCGGTTGATAGAACGGCAGAAACTCAAGATTTTCCAGGCCGGACCTGATCTTTGCAAGATAGTGCAGCCTTTTCTTCACCTCGATTTCCATCTCGGTGCTGAAGAAGGAATAACTGTTGCCCGTCGATTGCTTGGCGTTGTAGAGGGCGAGGTCGGCTCGCTTCAGCAGATCTTCCGTTGTTTCGGCATCGGACGGAAATATGGCGATACCGATGCTGAGCGTCATATATATTTTCTGGACTTCCAAAACGAATGGCTGTTCAATTATCGAGTTCAGTCGATCGATGACCGGAAGAATATGCTCCATCTCTTCGGTTTCGCTTTGGAAAGTCAGAACGAATTCATTCCCTCCCATTCGTCCCAAAGTATCCTCCGCCCGTACCGTCGGCAGNATTCTCGCAACAAATTCCTTCAAAAGAAGATCACCGGCTTCATGTCCTATCGAATCGTTTACGGTCTTGAAATTGTCGAGATTAAAGATCATGCAGACAATGACGCCGCCATGCCTTTTGCAGGACGAGAAGGCCTGGTGCATGCGCTCCAGCACGAGCAGTCTGTTGGGCAGCTCGGTCAGGTGGTCGTGGTAGGCGAGGAAATGAATTCGCTCCTGCTGCCGAACCAGGGTGGTGATATCATTGAACACTGCGGCATAATGGGAGGTCTCGCCATGAATGTTCCGGATAGCCGAAATAGTGAGCCATTCCGGATAGATTTCACCGTTTTTCCGCTTGTTCCAGATTTCACCGCTCCAGAAACCTTTCTCCCGGATATTTTGCCACATGTTTTGATAAAATTCAGCATGATGACGATCGGATTTCAATATTTTCGGAGTCCTGCCTATTGCTTCCGCCACCGCATATCCTGTTATTTTCTCAAAGGCCGGGTTAGCCTGGATAATGGNCCCCTCGGCGTCGGTGATCGATATTCCCTCGACAATATTGATAAAAACTTCCTTGAAAATACTGAGATCGAGGGCNGTTTGCTTTTGCTCCTCAAGAAGTTCAGCCAACTTTCGGTTAGACTCATGTAAATGCTGCACATAGTTTTTAAAATATTCCGACAATTCCTCGATTTCGTCCTTGTTCGAGATTTCAGGGATGGTCAGGCTGGAGTTGGACGAATGGCTGGAGAGGTGGGTGAGCAGATGGTTGAGCGGTGCGGCGATGGATTTGCTGAGGTAGATCGAAACGACGATGCTGGCTACAATAGCAATGGCAAAAAGACTGAGAAAGATGTTTCGCAATGTCCGGAGAGGGGCATAGAAGTCTTCGGTATTTCCGGTAGCGGCGACAAGCCAGCCGAACTCCTCGATAGTCGAGAAAACTGAAATTTTCCGGTCTTTCCTGCCGTCCTTCGGATCGACCCAATCGTAAGTATGCTGCCCGGTTTTATCATTGATGAAACTTTGCAGTAAAGCGGTATTATCATCTTGCAGGTCATGGATATTTCCAGAGAGAGAGGGATGGGCGAGGATCTCTCCTTTTTGGTCAAGGACCACCGGATAACCTTCCTTTCCGATTTGTATCGCCAAGACCTTTTCGCGGAAGTCGTCAATGTTGATCAACTGGGAAAGCTCATCCCGATACGCGGTTACGGAAACAATCCAATCCCAGGGCGCGAAGTAGTCCATCGAGAGGATCTTCTGTCTTGCCTCCGGTTCGCCGGGATTTTGCCATTCATATTCGACAAAGCCGCTTTTGCGGTCGATCTGCATCTGTGCCAACCAATGATCCTGCATATCCGCTCCAACCATTTCGGCATTGGGATGGACGACGATCCTTCCATTGGAATCGATAATGTAAATATATCCGGAGCCGGCGAGCCGTTGGGCGAGGAGAATGTCTTTCGCCCGAAGCTCGGCTTCCTGCCTGGTGAGCATGCCGGCCTGGTGTTGCCGGTCGAGGTCCCTGATAATATTTGTATTCTGTTCCGACAGTGAACGGAGATAATTGCGAATGGAGAGTGTGGCAGAGGTTTCGACGACCTGACGGACGCCGGCGACGGTGGTGTTGAGGTTTTCTTCCAGACGCTCGGTGAGAATGTTTTTTATGAGCATATAGAATATCAACGTTCCGACTATGAACAGCGAAAACAGCACTCCAGCCAGAGTAATAAAGATCTTAAAGCTCAGCCGCGATTTATTGAATATCCGCATGGAGGAAAACTCCTTCCTCTAAATCTAAAAAAAATCAAAATGTACATACGCCAAGGCACCAGTCCCATTAAGTTTCTCCAGCATATATAAAACGAATGGGAATTGTCAAATTACCGGTTGAAATACCTGTGTCTCGCGCAAACCGGCTTTGATCGGCGCGGCTTCACATTTTTCCCGATCGGAAAATGGAGATGATCAGCCAAAGGCCCAGAATTGTGGCGATACAGTAGCCGGCAGCGCCGAGCATGGTCGTAAGAGAAAAAGTGGACCCGCCCATTGAAACCTCCATTCCCCTGTCAGGAGAATTGAGTATAAGGGAGCCGGCGATGGTTGAGGCGGCGATGATCATCGCCACTACCGCCCGGTTGAGACCTTTTTCGAATTTGGCCATGATGGGGTCCAGACCGCTGTGGCGGAGTTCGATACTGTGTCCGCCCTCGGCGGTCCGCTTGAAGATGGCATGGACGAACCTGGGCATCATTTTCAGATAAAAACCCATGTTCCGGGTGTCCCGTCCCAGGTTTTTCAGGAGGTTCTGGGCGTCGTATCCCCGCTGCACCAGCTGTCTGGCGTAGGGCCGGGTGACTTCCAGGATGCTGGCGTTGCTGCCCAGGATCTTGCCAAGGCCTTCCGTCTGGACGAAGGTCTTGAGTAAAAGGAGCAGGTTCCTGGGAAACCGGATGTGGTATTTGTACGCCAGCCGCATCACCTGTTCGTAGACATCCTTTACCGCGATGGTCTGGAGGGACCGGCCGTAGAAAGGTTCGCTCATGTCTTTCAGATCCGTTCGGAACCGCTTCAGGTCGATGGAATCGTCGTCGATGATGCCGGCGTCCCGGAAGGCGTCCATGACCATGTCGTAGTCGTGTTCGGCATAGCCGAGAAAAATGTTGGCCACCTGCATCATGGTCTCCTCGTCAAGATAGCCGATGATGCCGAAATCGACCAGACTGACACGGCCGTCGTACATGACGAGGGTGTTGCCGGGGTGAGGGTCGGCGTGGAAAAAGCCGAAATCCATCAACTGTCGGGAAAACGACCGCAAGCCGATCATGGCGATCTCTTTAGGGTCGATCCCGGCCTCGCGGATTGTATCGACCTGATCCATTTTAATGCCGTCGATATACTCCATGACGAGGACCGATCTGGCCGTATAATCCCAGTAGACACGGGCGGTGTAGATTTCCGTGCTGCCCTCGAAATGAGCGGCGAACTTCTCGATATTGCCGCCCTCGATATACATGTCCAGCTCCCGGAAAATCGTTCGTTCGAATTCCTTGACCAGATTGACTGCTCCGATCACGCGGGCAAACTCGAACATTTTTTCCAGCTTCCGGGCGAAATACAGCATGACGTGGATGTCTTCGCGGATCTTTCGCTCGATTCCCGGCCGAATGACCTTCACCGCCACCCGGTCGCCGTTCATGAGCCGGGCTTCATGGACCTGGGCCACCGAGGCGGCGGCCATGGCCTCGGTGGAAAAATCTGCAAAGATGCCGTCAATCGACTTCCCCAGCTCTTCTTCCACCACCGCTTTGATGGACGCAAAAGATACCGGCGGAACATTGTCCTGAAGCTTCTTGAACTCCTCGGTATATTCAGGAGGAAAGACATCGGCCCGGACACTCATCAACTGACCCAGCTTGATGAAACTGGGGCCCAGTTCCTCGAGCATCCGGCGGATTCGAACGGGCGAGTGAAATCCCGGCCTGATCGTCGGGCTTTCTTCAGCGTCAATGTCGCCTGCTGCCCGACCTCCTCTCGACATGCTTTCGATCACATTGCCGTAGCCATGTTTGGCGAGAACCCGGGCAATGGCGCCGAAGCGGCGTATTCCTTTCATATGATCTGTTTTCCTGTCAGTGGCATTTTGATATTCCGGCTCCTGCTTTTCATAGTAGCATTATTTTGCTTTTAATCTGATGAATAATTGTCAGGAAATTGCTCAAAAATACGATTTTTCGCAAGAGATCGATGTAATTATATGCTATTACAACTTTTACAGTTCAGATAAGACCGGCAAAGTTTCAACACCTCCTTCCCATACCTGGAAAACCATTTTAACAGCCTTGAGAGGAATCCCATGAGTGAAAAAGTATATTGGATTGAAGCAACCGATAACGAACAGGATGAACTGCTGTGCGACAGGCTCAAGATGTTGATCCGGGCTGAAAATCTGCTGGAATGCATTGCCGCTCAAGATATCACTGCCGTAAAGACCCATTTCGGCGAGTCGCAGAAACTCGGATACGCCCGACCACTCTACCTGAAGATGCTGGGCGAATGCATCAAAGATCGGGGAGGTGTTCCGTTTCTCACAGAAACATCTACCCTCTACAAAGGAAACCGAAGCGACGCCATCAGACATATCGCCCATGCCCACAGCCAGGGTTTTGATTATGCTTCGACGGGAATGCCGATCATCATGGCCGACGGCCTGTGCGGCGACGAGGAATATGTCGTGCCGATACAGGGGAAAGCCTATTCTGCCGTTCACATCGCCGCGCTTTTCGCCAAATGCAATGCCCTGGTTATGGTCTCCCATTTTACCGGCCACCTCGCCGCCGGTTTCGGGGCAAGCTTAAAAAATCTCGGCATGGGATGTGCCAGCCGTAAAGGTAAAATGGAACAGCACTCCACGGCCAAACCCAAAATCGTCGCAAAAAAATGCACCGGTTGCGGGACCTGTGTCAAATGGTGCCCCCAGGATGCCATAACATTATGCGAAGAACTGGCGGTGATGAATACCGACATATGCATCGGCTGTGGCGAATGCCTGGCCATGTGCCGCTTCGATGCGGTAAAATTCGACTGGGGAGCGACCTACGAAGACCTGCAGAAGAAAGTGGTCGAGCATGCCATGGGAATCTGCTCCCTGTTTCGGGACAAGACCCTGTTTGTCAATGTTCTGACCCGAATCTCAAAAGACTGCGACTGCATGGGACATACATTCGAAAAGATTGCCCCGGATATAGGCATTCTCGTCTCCCGGGACCCGGTGGCGCTGGATGCCGCTTCCCTCGATCTCGTGGAAAAACAGGCCGGGAAGACGCTTGCGCAGCTGGCTTATGACATTCCATACCGGTTCCAGCTCGACTATGCCGAAGAACTTCATTTCGGTAATAGGGAGTATGAGCTGATCAAGGTTTGATTATCCTGGCGTGCGAATTGCCTCTCGCCTTCGCACGCCATATTCTATGCAGCCAGACAGCTTCGAAAATTCGTTTCGGCTCCCCCCGCCTAACATAATTTAGATAATGCGGTGACCCGTATAGCAAAATAATCAACCGTAGTTATAACTACTTTATTATCATGTCCTTTTTGCGCCAAATTGGGGCAGGCTAAATTACATCTCGATTGATAGTGTCGTCAGTACGGACCTCACTTGAGGATATGCCATGACCGCCAGTGATCTTTCCAAGCACATTCACGATCCCGCCCGACTCGCCGCACTTCGGAGAGTCGCCCTGCTGGATTCTCCCACCGAAGAGGCTTTCGACCGTCTTTGTCGACTGGCCGTAAGCGTCGTAAACTCACCGGTCGCCCTGGTCTCGCTCATCGACGCCGATCGCGAGTTTCTCAAAAGCTCGATAGGCCTGCCTGAGCCATGGCGTTCCCGTCGCGAATTGCCATTTTCACATTCCTTCTGCATATATAACCGATTTGCCGGTCAGCCCCTGCTCATCGAGGATGCACGAGTGCACCCGCTTTTCAAAGACAACCCGGCAATTCGGGACCTCAATGCCATCGCTTATCTGGGGTTTCCTTTGGTTTGCTCGAATAACTACATTTTAGGGACGTTCTGTGTCATAGATTCGAAACCAAGGCAATGGAGTGCGAAGGAAGTCGCTCTCGTCCGGGATTTGACCGCAGCGGTTATCAGTGAGATCCAACTGCGAACGGAAATATTATTGAGAAACCAGGCCGAGGAGCAACGCGACGATCTTACCGAACTGAACAAGCTTCTTCAGCTTGAAATTGCTGCGCGGCAGAAAGCCGAGGAACAGCTTAAAACTCTCAATAATGAGTTGGAACGAAGAGTTGAAGAACGCACCCGCGACTTGCAGGAAACGCAATCACAATACCTGCATGCTGAAAAACTGGCTGCCATCGGCAAACTCTCCGCCTCTATCGCCCATGAATTCAATAATCCCCTGCAGGGCATTTTGACCATCCTCCAAGGCTTTAACAAAACGGTGGAACTGGAAGAACAGGACAAGAAGCTGCTGCACTTGGCTATCAGCGAAAGTATTCGGATGAAAAACCTGATTCTCAGTCTCCAGAATTTTTACCGTCCGTCATCGGGCGAGAAAATTCTCATGGATGTGCATGCGGCCATCGATTCCTTGCTGTTGCTTTGCAAGAGCGAATTCAAGCACAAAATGATTACCATGGAATTGCACTACGCAAAGAGGATGCCGCAGATCATGGCGATTCCGGACCAGATCAAACAAGTCTTCTTAAATCTGTTGAACAATGCCGCGGATGCCTGTCCGGACGGCGGTGTGATCACGATAACCACCTGCCATGAAGAGGAAAGAGTAATGGTTGCAATCAAGGACAACGGTGTCGGTATTGAGCCTGACAAGGCAAACCTGATCTTTCAGCCGTTCTACACTACAAAACCTGAAGTCAAAGGCACAGGCCTTGGCTTATCGGTCTGCCATGGCATTGTCCAGGTACATAAGGGGGAAATTCGTGTTGAAAGCCGGCCTGGTGCAGGCTCGACCTTCACTGTCCTCCTGCCTGTCAGTGAATGATAATCCCCTCAAAATAGATATCACAGACAAAGGTCCGATCAGCCCCCCCCCTCTTTATGACTGTTAGGTTGTAAGTCTATCAGGTGTTTCTTTTGAAACGGTTGAACTCGCGACCACCCGACTAATTCAGAGATTTGGGTCATTGACCAACCGCTCAAAGGAACAATATTTGATAATATTTGTCATAAGGTAGATCAAAGAACCAGAATGGCGTCCTTATCAACAAGAGAGGGCTCAACCGCCCACTCGAGGGGATCCAATGAAACTCTCAACCTTCATCCGGGAAAATATTGAAGCCATCCTTCAGGAGTGGGAACAATTCGCCGTCTCGATCCAACCCGAAAATGGCGGCATGGATAAAAATGCTCTCCGCGATCACGCCAGACTTATGCTGGAAGATATTGCCGATGATCTTGTTTTGCCGGAGAGTCAGCATGAGCACACTGAAAAATCGAAAGGTCGGGACATGAAATTTGTTCCTGCCAGCGCGGCCGAAGAACATGGTCTGGCGCGCTTGAGTTCCGGTTTCGGCATTACCGATGTGGTAAGCGAGTATAGGGCTCTGCGCGCAAGTGTTATTCGACTCTGGGACTGTTACAAACCTCAAGAGCCAATGGACAGCAAGGATCTCATTCGTTTCAATCAAGCTCTGGATAAAGAGATCAAGGAGGCCGTCAGCAGCTTTTCCGATGAAAAAGAACGACAAATCCGGCTTATTGAAACTATTCTTTCAACGTCCTCGGATCACGGCTATATCTTGGACCTGGACGGCAGGTTTGTGCATGCAAACAAACCCATGCTCAAAATCTTCAATCTCTCATTAGATGAATTGGCAGGGAAATCGCATTTCGACCTCGGTTTTTCCACAGCGTCGGCGATACAGGATAATGTAAAGCAGGTTATACAAAAGGCGGAAAAGCGCAGTGGTGAAGTGAAGTATACTTTGTCTTCCGGGGAGGAAAGGCATTTCGAGTATGTCTATTCTCCCGTTCTTGACGGCGAGAAAAAAGTTGAAGCTGTTGCTGCCACCGAACGGGATGTCACTCAACGTAAGCGTGTAGAGGAAGCGTTGCGACAGAGCGAAATTCGTCTTCAGGCTGCAAATGAGGCACTCGAGGAGCAGAACGAAGAATTGATACGCCTTTGGTATAAATCCCAACAGGCAGAGGACGAGGTGAAGAGGGTTAACCGGGAGTTGACCCTGCAGACCGCCGAGTTGGCGGCTACAAATACACGGATAGAAAATGAGAAGCATCTTCTCACGGCTGTAATGGAAGCTTTGCCGGCAGGAGTCGTCCTTACCGACAGATCCGGCGCCATTATCCATGCAAATAAAGCCGTTGAGATGATATGGGGAGGGGCGCTGCCGGAGATTCGCTCCGTCAAAGATTATTCTTTTTTCAAGGGATGGTGGGCCGACACGGGAAGGCTTGTAGCCCCTGAGGAATGGCCGGCGGCCATAGCTGTACAGCAAGGAAGGGCCACGCTCGGGCAGATGCTACGTGTTCAGCGATTCGACGGCACAGAGATTGTTATCATCAACAGTGCCTCTCCTGTGTACGATACTGAAGGAGATATCGTCGGGAGTGCCGTGGCCATTCTTGATGTCACGGAGCTTAAACGGGTAGAAAACGCCCTCTACGAGAGCGAGCAGCGCCTGCGGCTGTTCATCGAGCATGCCCCGGCGGCGCTTGCGATGTTCGATCGGGATATGCACTATCTGATTGCCAGTCGACGCTGGTTGCAAGATTACGAGTTAGGAGACCGCGACTTGAGTGAAAGGACATTCGGTGAGATCTACAATATACCCGAACGATGTAAAGAAGCCCTCCGCCGTGGGCTTGCAGGTGAGGTGCTGAGAGAAGAAGAGGACCGTTACGAGCGGCCTGATGGAACGGTCTGGTGGGTGCGTTGGGAAATCCGCCCCTGGTACACCATGTCGGCAGATATTGGCGGCATCGTCGTCTTCACTGAAAATATCACCGCACGCAAACAGGCTGCTGAACAGCTCCAGTCTCTCAATGATGAACTGGAGCGAAGAGTTGAGCAACGTACACGTGAGCTTCAGGAAAAACAATCACAGTATCTGCATGCTGAAAAGCTCTCGACAATCGGCAAATTGTCCGCCTCTGTTGCCCATGAATTCAATACCCCCCTGCAAGCGGTTACGATGATACTTAAAGGACTGAGAAAAAATGCGATACTGGAAGAAGAGGATCGGAGTTTTCTGGACTTGGCTATTGGCGAAAGTGAACGGATGAAAAATTTGATTCGTAATCTTCAGGAATTCAACCGACCATCACCGGAGAGAAAGGTGCCGATGGATGTGCATGTGTCTATCGACTCCTTGTTGTTGCTGTGCAAAAGCGATTTCAAGCGAAAAGGGATTTCTGTAGTACTGAATTACACTGAGGGATTGCCGCAGATCCGTGCGATTCCCGACCAGATCAAGCAAGTCTTTCTCAATCTGTTGACCAATGCCGCGGACGCCTGCCGGTTTGGCGGGAAGATAACGATAAGTACGTGGCAGGAAGGCGAGAACGTCGCCGCGGCGATTAAGGACAACGGCATCGGAATTGAACCTGAAAAAATCAGTGTGATCTTTAAACCGTTCTATACTTCGAAGCCTGGTGTGCAGGGAACAGGTCTGGGTTTATCTGTCAGTAATGGTATCGTTCGAAATCATCAAGGCACAATTCGTGTTGAGAGCGAGCCGGGAGCAGGCTCGACCTTCACCGTCCTGCTCCCAATCAATGAAAAATAATCAGTTATAAATACGCGAACGTTCCTCTACGCTTACGAGAGCAGAAAGATCTTCGGCCCAGGAAGAGGCCCTGTTTTTAGTGATAACAAAACAAAG
>JGI25322J35698_1001591_pt1 | contig 13900 bp, 13 predicted proteins | sample AutmiccBRH37_all_FD_35698 | JGI IMG/M metagenome (IMG submission 35698) | reverse complement strand
GCATGCCGGCCCACCAGATTCCGCGGCTGGGCGTTGGCTACTGCCCGGAAGAGCGCGGCATCTTCGCCAGCCTGAGCGTCGAGGAGAACCTGCTGCTGCCGCCGACGGTGCGCAGCGGCGGCATGAGCCTGGACGAACTCTACGAGATGTTTCCCAACCTCTACGAACGCCGCTTCAGTCAGGGCACGCGGCTCTCCGGCGGCGAGCAGCAGATGCTGGCCATGGCGCGCATCCTGCGCACCGGTGCCAACCTGCTGCTGCTCGACGAGATCACCGAAGGCCTGGCGCCGGTCATCGTGCAGAAGCTTGGCGAGGTACTGATCAAGCTCAAGCAGCGCGGCCTGACCATCGTTCTGGTGGAGCAGAACTTCCGCTTCGCCGCGCCGTTGGCCGACCGTCATTACGTCATGGAGCACGGCCGCATCATCGAGGAGATCGAGGCGGCGGAGCTGGATTCGAAGAAGGACTTCCTCAATTCCTGTCTCGGGGTGTGAACCTCAGGAAGCTGTAAACCGGCCGCAGTGGATGCCGGCCCGAACCACAANAAAAACAATCGAGAGTGGTGAATACATGAGCTTTTTCCGCAAGAGCGCNAGCGCCATCCTGGCTTCTTCCCTNATCGCTTCGGCCGCCCAGGCCGAGATCAGCAACGANGAAATCCGCATCGGCTACCTGGCCGACATGTCCGGCACCTATCGCGACCTCTCCGGCCCGGGCGGCCTGGANGCGNTGAAGATGGCGGTGGAGGATTTCGGCGGCAAGGTCGACGGCAAGAAGATCGTCGTCTTCCACGCCGANGACCTGAACAANCCNGACGTCGGCGCCAATACCGTGCGCCAGTGGATCGACGAGCGCAACGTCGACATGGTGACCGGCATGGTCGCCAGTTCCGTGGTGCTGGCCGCAAGCAAGGTGGTGGAGCAGGGCGGCAAGCTGGCGCTGATCTCCGGCGCGGCGGCCTCCAGCATCACCAACGAGTTCTGCTCACCGAACCATATCCACTGGACCTACGATACCTACGCGCTGGCCAATGGCACGGCCAAGGCCGTACTCGCCGATGGNGGCAAGAGCTGGTACATCCTCACCGCCGACTATGCCTTCGGCCACGCNATGGAAAACGACATCACCAAGGTGGTGGAAGGCGAGGGCGGCAGCGTCGTCGGCAAGGTCCGCCATCCGTTCCCAAGCAACGATTTCTCTTCCTACATGCTGCAGGCGCAGGGCTCCGGAGCTGAGGTGATCGCCCTGGCCAACGCCGGTGCCGATACGGTCAACTCGCTGAAGACCGCCAGCGAATTCGGCGTCACCCAGTCCGGGCAGAAGCTCGCCGGCATGGTGGTGTTCCTCAACGACATCCATGCCATGGGCCTGGACGTGACCCAGGGCCTGATGCTGACTACCGGCTGGTACTGGGACATGAACGACGACACCCGCGCCTGGGCCAAGCGCTACTACGAGCGCACCAAGCGCATGCCGGGCATGGTGCACGCCGGCATCTATTCGGCCACAACGCATTATCTGAACGCTGTAAAGGCCGCCGGCACCGACGAGACCGTCGCGGTGCGTGCACAGATGGCCAAGACCCCGGTCAACGACATGTTCGCCAAGGACGGTCGTATCCGTGAGGACGGCCGCATGGTGCATGACATGTATCTGGTGCAGGTCAAGACACCGGCCGAATCCACCGGCGAGTGGGACCTGTACAAGATCGTCAGCACCATTCCGGGAGAGCAGGCCTACCGGCCGATCGCCGAGACCCAGTGCACCAAGCTGGTCGCCAAGGACTGACCGGCTGATCCGCGCCATCACCCGGTCGGCAACGGCCGGGTGCCACGGACTTCCTTTGGGTGGTGAACCATGACTCTCGTATTCGGCGTACCCCTGAGCGTGCTGCTCGGGCAGTTGCTGCTCGGTCTTATCAACGGGGCGTTCTACGCACTGCTGAGCNTGGGCCTGGCGATCATCTTCGGCCTGCTGCGCATCATCAACTTCGCCCATGGTGCGCAGTACATGCTGGGCGCCTTCGTGGCCTTCCTCGGGCTGAACTACCTGGGTGTGAGCTACTGGTTCGCGCTGGTGCTGGCGCCGTTGGTGGTGGGTTGCCTGGGCATGGCCATCGAGCGCGGCCTGCTGCGGCGCATTGCCGGTGAGGATCACCTTTACGGATTGCTGNTGACCTTCGGCCTGGCGCTGATCGTCGAGGGCAGCTTCGTCAAGCTGTTCGGCGTGTCCGGCTCGTCCTATCCAATGCCGGAGTTGCTGCGTGGCGGCTTCAATCTCGGCTTCATGTTNCTGCCGACCTACCGCGCCTGGGTGATCGTCGCCGCNCTGGTGGTGTGCCTGGCGACCTGGTACGTCATCGAACGCACGCGGCTGGGTTCCTATCTGCGCGCCGGCACCGAGAACCCGAAACTGATGCAGGGCTTCGGCATCAACGTGCCGCTGCTGGTGACCCTGACCTACGGCTACGGTGTGGCTCTGGCGGCNTTCGCCGGCGTGCTGGCTGCGCCGATCTACGCGGTGACGCCGGGCATGGGCTCGAACCTGCTGATCGTGGTGTTCGCCGTGGTGGTGATCGGCGGCATGGGCTCGATCCTCGGCGCCATCATCACCGGCATCGCCATGGGTCTGATCGAGGGGCTGACCAAGGTGTTCTATCCGGAAGCGGCCAACACCGTGGTGTTCCTGGTCATGGTGGCGGTGTTGCTGATTCGTCCTGCGGGACTCTTTGGTAAGGAGGCATGAGCATGACGAATCCGGCAAACGTGCAGGCCGCATCGCTGCGACAGGCCAGTGTGGTACGCGAGCGCAGGCATGCGGCCGCGCGGCGGCAAAAGATCTTCTACGCGGTGCTGCTGGTGATNGCNCTGCTGGCGCCGCTGGCGGTGTATCCGGTGTTCCTGATGAAGCTGCTGTGCTTCGCCCTGTTCGCCTGCGCCTTCAACCTGCTGCTCGGCTACGCGGGGCTGCTGTCCTTCGGCCATGCGGCGTTCTTCGCCACCGGCGGCTACATCACCGGCTACATGCTGAGCAGCTACAGTGGGCTCAGTACCGAGCTGGGGATACTCGCCGGCACGCTGGCCTCGACGGTGCTCGGTGCGCTGTTCGGCATGCTGGCGATCCGCAGGCAGGGCATCTACTTCGCGATGATCACCCTGGCGCTGGCGCAGCTGGTGTTCTTCGTCTTCGTCCAGGCGCCGTTCACCGGTGGCGAAAACGGGTTGCAGGGCGTGCCGCGCGGGCATCTGTTCGGCCTCGTCGACATGAAGAACAACATGGCCATGTACTACTTCGTGCTGGCGGTGTTCGTCATTGGCTTCGCCATCATCCAGCGCACCATCCACTCGCCCTACGGGCAGGTGCTCAAGGCCATCCGCGAGAACGAGCCGCGGGCGGTGTCGCTCGGCTACAACGTCGATCGGCACAAGCTGCTGGCGTTCGTCATCTCCGCGGCGCTTGCCGGTCTGGCTGGCGCGACCAAGACCGTGGTGTTCCAGCTGGCCTCGCTGACCGACGCGCACTGGCACATGTCCGGCGAGGTCATCCTGATGACCCTGCTTGGCGGCGTCGGCACCATCCTCGGGCCGCTGGTCGGCGCCACCGTGGTGGTGACGCTACAAAGCTCGCTGTCCAACGGACCGTTGGGCGAGTGGGTGCATGTGATCCTCGGGGTGATCTTCGTGCTCTGCGTGCTGCTGTTCCGCTCCGGCATCGTCGGCTGGCTGGAACGGCTGGTGAAGCGCAACTTCAAGTAGCGATCCGATGCGGGACCGTCCAGATTGCGCCGGACGGTCCCGCCATCGGCGAACCCGCTGCAGGGATACATGCCTAACGTCCCAGGCCCCTTTCAGAGGACAGAGCCATGCCTGGCACCGAACCCCAAATGCAGCCGCAACCCACCTGGCCCTGGCGAGCCGACGAATCGCCCCTCAACGACCTCGACGACGCCGAGAGCGATACCGAGTTCGAAGGCCCGGACGAGCTGCCGGAAGAAGTGCTCGAACAACTCGAGAAGGTCGCTCCGCCGCCGGATCCGATGCCCGACCCTGGTCCGCTTTAACGGATTGCACTCCCTTCGATAGAAACTAAAAGGCCCCGACGAGTCGGGGCCTTTTTTCAAGCGAGCGGACGCTTAGACGTTAAAGCGGAAGTGCATGACGTCACCGTCCTTGACGATGTATTCCTTGCCTTCCAGGCGCCACTTGCCGGCTTCCTTGGCGCCGGCTTCGCCCTTGTACTGGATGAAGTCGTCATAGGCGATGACTTCAGCGCGGATGAAGCCTTTCTCGAAATCGGTGTGGATCACCGCGGCCGCCTGCGGAGCGGTCGCACCGATTCTGACGGTCCAGGCGCGGACTTCCTTCACCCCGGCGGTGAAGTAGGTCTGCAGGTTGAGCAGCTCGTAACCGGCGCGGATCACACGGTTCAGACCTGGTTCTTCCATACCCATGGTTTCGAGGAACATCTGCATCTCTTCCAGATCGTCCAGCTCGGCGATCTCGGCCTCGATCTTGTTGCACACCGGCACGACGATGGCGCCTTCTTCCTCGGCGATGGCGTTGACCACGTCCAGGAGCGGGTTGTTCTCGAAGCCATCCTCGGCGACGTTGGCGATGTACATCACCGGCTTGGTGGTCAGCAGGTGGAAGGTCTTGGCCAGGCGCTTTTCCTCGTCACTGAAGCTCTTCAGCAGGCTGCGTGCCGGCTTGCCTTCGGTGAGGTGCGGGATCAGCTTCTCCAGCAGCCCCTTCTGTGCGACCGCTTCCTTGTCGCCGCCCTTGGCGGTACGNGCGACGCGCTGCAGCTGCTTCTCGCAACTGTCGAGGTCGGCCATGATCAGTTCGAGGTCGATGATCTCGATGTCACGCTTGGGGTCCACGCTGTTGGCGACGTGGATGACNTTCTCGTCTTCGAAGCAGCGCACCACATGGGCGATGGCGTCGGTTTCGCGGATGTTGGCNAGGAATTTGTTNCCCAGGCCTTCGCCCTTCGAAGCGCCGGCGACCAGGCCGGCGATGTCGACGAACTCCATGGTGGTCGGGATCACCCGCTCCGGCTTGACGATCGCCGCCAGCGCGTCGAGGCGCGGATCGGGCATCGGCACGATGCCGCTGTTCGGCTCGATGGTGCAGAAGGGAAAGTTCTCAGCCGCGATGCCGGATTTGGTCAGGGCGTTGAACAGGGTGGACTTGCCGACGTTGGGCAGACCGACGATGCCGCAGTTGAATCCCATGGTGATCTTGCCTCGGAGTTAGGTTCAGGCCTTCTGGCTGTGCAGGCGCTGCATCGCGCGGGTCCAGTCGCCGGCCAGGATTTCTGGCACGACATCCAGCGCAAAGTCGATGCTGGCGTCGAGCTTTTCGCGCTCGGTCTGCGGTGCGCGGCCCAGTACGTAGCCACTGACCAGGCTGGCGTGGCCAGGATGGCCGATACCCAGGCGCAGGCGATGAAAGCCGTTCTGATTGCCGAGCTTGGCGATGATGTCACGCAGCCCGTTGTGCCCGCCATGACCGCCACCCTGCTTGAGTTTGGCGACGCCCGGGGACATATCGAGCTCATCATGGGCGACCAGGATGGACTCGGGGGGAATTCGGAAAAAGCCGGCCAATGCCGCCACCGCCTGACCGCTGCGGTTCATGTAGGTAGTGGGGATAAGCAGGCGGATGTCTTCACCCTGATGGCTGAACTTGCCGACCAGGCCAAAGTACTTGCGATCGTTGCTGAGCGAGACGCCTTCACGGGCAGCCAGACGCTCAACGAAAAGAGCCCCCGCGTTGTGCCGGGTCTGGTCGTATTCAGGGCCTGGGTTTCCCAGGCCGACGATCAGTTTTACGGCAGTCACGACGGGGGCCTCTTCTTCGACTATGCGAGTGGATTACTCGGCAGCGTCTTCTTCTTTCGGAGCGTCTTCCTTGCTCACGCGCGGAGCGTGAACGTTGGCTACCGGCAGGTCGCTGCCGTGGGCCAGGGCGACCAGCTCAACGCCTTTCGGCAGCTTGATGTCGGTCATGTGCAGAACCTGGCCGACTTCGACGTTGATCATGTCGACTTCGATGAATTCCGGCAGGTCTTGCGGCAGGCAGGAAACTTCGACTTCGTTCAGGTTGTGCAGGATTTCGCCGCCTTGCTTCTTCACGCCCACGGAGGTTTCCTGGTTGATGAAGTGCAGGGGAACGGTTGCGGTCAGCTTGTGGCCGGCAACGACGCGAACGAAGTCAGCGTGCAGGACAAAGCTCTTGGCCGGATGGCGCTGCAGTGCCTTGATCAGAACGGATTCGTTCTGGCCGTCGACGTTCAGGTTCAGCACGTGGCTGAAGGAGGCTTCGTTTTCCAGCAGCTTGGCGAAGTCCTTGGCCAGGATGCTGATGGACTGCGGGGCCTTGTCGCCACCGTAGATGACGGCCGGAACCAGGGCGGCGTTACGACGCAGGCGGCGGCTCGCACCTTTCCCCAGGTCGGAACGCACTTGGGCATTCAGAGTGAAATCGTTCATGGTGATTCTCCAGTAGCAACATTACCTGTCGCGCTTGCGACCAGCGCTCGGGCTGTTGGGCAAAAAGCCCCGCACGAGGCGGGGCACATTACGTTCAGTGCGATTCGCGAAGCTTTTCGCTTAGCGGAACATCGCGCTGATCGATTCGGCATTGCTGATGCGGCGAACCGCTTCAGCCACCACTGGCGCGATGTCCAGTTGGCGAATTCGGGTGCAGGACTGTGCGGCAGCCGACAGCGGGATGGTGTTGGTCACCACCAGTTCGTCGAGCACGGAGCCTTCGATGTTCTCGATGGCGCGGCCGGACAGGATCGGGTGCGTGCAGTAGGCGTAGACCTTGGCGGCGCCATGATCCTTCAGCGCCTTGGCTGCATGGCACAGGGTGCCGGCGGTATCGACCATGTCATCGACGAGGATGCAGGTACGGCCTTCGATATCACCGATGATGTGCATCACTTCGGACTGGTTGGCTTTCGGCCGACGCTTGTCGATGATCGCCAGGTCGACGCCGAGGGATTTGGCCACCGCACGGGCGCGGACCACACCACCGATGTCCGGGGAGACGATCATCAGGTTCTCGAAGCGCTGAGCCTGGATGTCGTCGACCAGGACCGGCGAGCCGTAGATGTTGTCCACCGGCATGTCGAAGAAGCCCTGGATCTGGTCGGCGTGCAGGTCAACGGTCAGCACACGGTTGACGCCAACGACGTCGAGCATGTCGGCCACGACCTTGGCGCTGATCGGTACACGGGCAGAGCGCGGGCGACGATCCTGGCGGGCATAACCGAAGTANGGGATCACTGCGGTGATGCGCGACGCCGAGGAGCGGCGGAAGGCGTCGGCCAGTACCACCAGTTCCATCAGGTTGTCGTTGGTCGGAGCGCAGGTCGGCTGGATCAGAAATACGTCCTTACCGCGAACGTTCTCGTTGATCTCGACACTGATTTCGCCGTCGGAGAACTTTCCGACGTAGGCATCACCGAGGGGGATATGCAGCTGACGTACGACACGCCGGGCCAGGTCGGGGTTGGCGTTCCCCGTGAAGACCATCATCTTGGACACGCGCAGTACCTGCCTGAGGGTGGGTCCGATGAATAAAAAGCTGTTCAAAAGGCNAGCTTCTGAACAGCTTCAAGTGTATGGCAGGGGCGGCTGGATTCGAACCAACGCATGCCAGGATCAAAACCTGGTGCCTTACCGCTTGGCGACGCCCCTGTAGGGTCAACTTCATTGGTGCTGTTGCAGTCGTACGAACCTTGGGAGGTTATGGCAGGGGCGGCTGGATTCGAACCAACGCATGCCAGGATCAAAACCTGGTGCCTTACCGCTTGGCGACGCCCCTGTATCGTACAACCTGTGTGCTACGCACTCGCTTCCTGCGCCAGTTTNTCAAGGCTTCGGTGCAACATCGAAACGTTACGACCGTGGGCAACGAAACTTGGCAAAGTGTCTGGAAGTTGGCGGCGGACTTTATCAGCCTCGCCTTCGTTTGGGAAGCTCCCAAACACACAAGCTCCAGTGCCAGTCATGCTTGCCGGAACGAATTTGTTCAACAAGCTCAAAGCGTTACGAACTTCTGGATAACGCTTCTCGACTATTGGCTGACAGTCATTATGACCGCCCCCTGCAAGAAGGCTGCGAACTGTAATGGCCGGGGTATTACGTGTCAACTCTGGGTCGGCAAATATTTCCGCTGTACTAACAGAGACTTGCGGCGCGATTACGAGGAACCATGGNTCGGGCAAATCGACCGGTTGCAGGCGCTCGCCAACCCCCTCGGCAAATGCCGCCCGGCCGCGTACGAACACCGGTACGTCGGCGCCCAGGGTCAACCCCAGCGCGGCCAGTCGGTCTTCGCCCAGGTGCAGTTGCCACAGGTGGTCGAGGCCGAGCAGGGTGGTCGCTGCGTCGGAGCTGCCGCCGCCGATGCCGCCGCCCATGGGCAGACGTTTGAGCAGGGTGATATCTGCGCCGAGCGAGCAGCTGCTGGCGCGCTGCAGCAGGCGCGCTGCACGGACGATCAGGTTGCTCTCGTGATCGACTCCCGGCAGTTCGGTATGCAGGCGAATCTCGCCGTCAGCACGCAGGCGGAAGCCGAGTTCGTCGCCATGGTCGAGAAACTGGAACAGCGTCTGCAGCTCGTGATAGCCGTCGGCGCGGCGGCCGACGATATGCAGCATCAGATTGAGTTTGGCCGGTGCCGGCAGGGTCAGCGTCTGCATTCAGCGGCCCAGCTGGCGCGCTTGCCAGTCCTTGACCACCAGGGTGATCTGCAGGTCATGGCCTTGCAGGCGGATGCGCTCGGGCAGCGTGAAGCCGTTGTGTTCGCCGTAGGCCAGGTAGTCGACCTGCCAGCCGTCCTGTTCCAGTCGTGCCAGGCGGCTCTCGCTGTCCAGGCTCAGACGGCTGCGGCTGTCCGGCGCAGGCAAGCCACGCACCCACCAGAGCAGGTGCGACACCGGCAGCTGCCAGCCGAGCTGCGCTTCGACCAGGGCCTCCGGGGATTCGGCTTCGAATCGGCCCTGGCCGGCGACCTCCAGAGATACGGCGTCGGGGCGGCCGGTCAGGCGGGTGGCGCCTCGGCCCAGGGGGCCGGACAGGCGAATGTCGAAGTAGTCCTGGCGCTGCAGCCAGAACAGTGTGCCGCTGCCGGATTCCTGCGGTGCGCGAATGCCGATCTTGCCGCTGATCTGCCAGCCATCGACCGTCGCGACCTGGCTGCGATGCTCTTTCCAGGCGGAGGCATTGCCGGGGCCTTCAACCGATTCGCGTGGGCCAAGCCCGGCACAGCCAGCAAGCAGGAGGGCCAGGCAGGGAGCAAGAAGGTTTTTCAACAGGGACATGGGTCAGGGCTTCTCCGATCCGGTCAACCGTTTCAGCGTTTCGCGCAGGATCTGGCTGTCCGGTTGTAGTTTGAGTGCCTTCGACCAGACCGCGCGGGCCTCGCTGTGTTCACCCTGGGCCCAAAGCACCTCGCCCAGGTGCGCGGCGACTTCGTGGTCGGCAAAGCGTTGCAGCGCCTTGCGCAGCAGCGCTTCGGCTTCGGTCAGATTGCCCAGGCGGAAGTTGACCCAGCCGAGGCTGTCGAGGATCGCCGGGTCGTCGGGGTTGAGCTGGTAGGCCTGCTCGATCAGCTGGAGCGCTTCCTTGTGGCGATCAGTACGGTCGGCCAGGGTGTAGCCGAGCGCGTTGAGTGCCATGGCGTTGTCCGGCTCACGCTCGATGATGAAGCGCAGGTCGCGTTCCAGTTGCGCCAGATCGCCGCGCTTTTCCGCAAGCATGGCGCGGGTGTACAGCAGGTTGAGATCGTCCGGGAAATCGGCAAGCGCCTGCTCCACCAGTTGCCAGCCTTGCTCGGTGCGGTCCTGCTCGGAGAGCGCTTCGATCTCGATCAGGTACAGCTGGATGGCGTAGTCAGGCTGCTGCTGGCGTGCGTCGGCCAGTACGGCAGATGCTTCCTGGTCGCGATTGCCGGAATAGAGCAGCTGGCTCTGCAGCAGCTTCGCTGGCAGGTATTCGTTGCCAGGGCCGACTTGAGCTAGCGCGTCGAGCGCCTTGGCGTTCTTGTCCATCGCCTGATAGGCACGGCCAAGATTGAAGTAAGCCGCGTCAACGTGGCTGCCGCGTTCGATCAGCTCTTCCAGGTACACGGTGGCTTCGCGCCAGGCCTCAGCCTCCATGCAGACCAGCGCCATGGAGAAGCGCAGGTCGTCGTCGGTGGGGTGCTGCTGGACCAGGGTGGCGAACTCGCCCATGGCGTCTTCCAGGCGCTCCTGTTCCACCAGAAGGCGCGCATAGGTCAGGCGCAGACGCTTGTCCTCGGGGTGCTGGCGAAGGCTTCGCTCGAGCAGCGGGATCGCTTCGTCGCTGCGCTGCAAGCTGTGCAGCAGGCGTGCTTCGAGCAGGATCGACGGGATCTGCCGTTCCTTATCCGGCTGCTTCTGCAGCAGCGCCAGTGCTTCCTCGCTGCGATCATCCTGTTGCAGCAGCACGGCCTTGCCGAAGGAGAGCTGTGGATTGTCGGGGTGTTTGACCAACAGCTTGTCGAAGCTTTGCAACAGGCCGGCGCGGGTGTCCGGGTCGGTTTCCGAGGCCGAAAGGGCGAGGAAATCGAAATGAGTGTCGCCCTGGCCCTGCAGAACCTTCTCCATGAACTCGAGCGATTCTTCGTAACGCCCGGCGCGGGCCAGCTGCACGGCTGCGGCGCGCTGCGCGTCGAGACTGTCAGGGGCGTTGCGCGCCCAGATCATTGCGGTATCCAGCGCCGCCTGGTCTGCGCCAAGGTATTCGGCGATACGGAATCCGCGTTCGGCGACGCCGGCGTCCTGTGTCGCATGCGCCTGCTGTACGTAATTGCCCAGGGCAATGTCGAAGCGGTTGCGCTGGCCGGCAAGCTCTGCGACCAGAAGTGCATAGAGGGATTGGCGACTGAACGAGCCGTACTCTGCCGCGTCGCTGGCGGNGCTCTCCTGGGCAGCGTCCTCGACCGGCGGNCTGCTTTCGGGGGCTTGCTGCGTGAAGGTCTGGCAGCCGCCGATGAACAGCAGGGCGGCAAGTGCGGCGAGTTTTTTCATAGGGGAAATGTACGGCTGGTGTGCGGTCGCGGCATGATGACACAAGCCGCAGGTCAAGCCCATGGGCCCNGGGAGGCGCGCAGGCCGGTTCGGTAGCTGATTGGCAGTACCAATCGAATCCGACAATCGAGGGCAATGGTTGTTCTCCATCTGACGAAGTAGGAGAATTGCGCGCTCTGTTATCGAATCAGCGATTCTGCATGGCTTTCCTCGCGCTTGGCATTAATCACAAGACCGCTTCGGTGGACGTCCGCGAGCGCGTAGCCTTCACGCCCGACCAGATGGTCGAGGCCTTGCGGCAACTGTGCCGCGTCACTCCGACCCGCGAAGCGGCGATCCTCTCGACCTGCAATCGCAGCGAGCTGTATCTGCAACAGGATCAGGTCGAGGCCGATGCTGTGCTCGCCTGGTTGGCCAATTATCACCGTCTCAGCCTCGACGAGCTCAAGGCATGCGCCTATGTGCATGTCGACGATCAGGCCGTGCGCCACATGATGCGCGTTGCCTCCGGGCTCGACTCGCTGGTGCTGGGCGAACCGCAGATTCTCGGGCAGATGAAGTCGGCCTATGCGGTCGCCCGTGAGGCCGGCAGCGTCGGGCCTCTGCTTGGCCGGTTGTTTCAGGCCACCTTCAGCACCGCGAAGACCGTGCGCACCGACACCGCCATCGGCGAGAACCCGGTTTCGGTGGCGTTTGCCGCGGTCAGTCTGGCGCGGCAGATCTTCAGCAATCTGCAACGCAGCCAGGCCCTGCTGATCGGCGCCGGTGAGACCATCACCCTGGTCGCGCGCCATCTGCACGAGCAGGGCGTGAAGAAGATCGTGGTCGCCAACCGCACCCTCGAGCGGGCCAGCGCGCTGGCCGCCGAGCTAGGGGCGCAGGCGATCCTGCTTGCCGATATCCCGGACGAGTTGCACAACAGCGACATCGTCATCAGTTCCACCGCCAGCCAGCTGCCGATTCTCGGCAAGGGCGCGGTCGAACAGGCGCTGAAGCGACGCAAGCACAAGCCGATGTTCATGGTCGATATCGCCGTGCCGCGGGACATCGAATCGCAGGTCGGCGAGCTGGACGACGTCTATCTGTACACGGTCGANGATCTGCATGAGGTGGTTGCGGAGAACCTCAAGAGTCGCCAGGGCGCGGCCCANGCCGCCGAGGAGCTGGTCGCGGCTGGCACCGAGGACTTCATGCAGCGCCTGCGCGAGCTGGCCGCAGTTGATGTGCTCAAGGCNTACCGGCAGCACGCCGAGCGCATTCGCGACGACGAGCTGAGCAAGGCTCAGCGTCTGCTGGCCAATGGGGGCAGCGCCGAGGAGGTTCTCGTTCAGCTCGCCCGTGGCCTGACCAACAAACTGCTGCATGCACCCAGCGTGCAACTGAAGAAACTCTCCGCCGAGGGCCGCGTCGAGGCGCTGAGCATGGCCCAGGAACTCTTCGCCCTGCACGAGGGCACGGAAAAACCATGAAAGCTTCGCTGCTGAACAAGCTGGACATCCTGCAGGACCGTTTCGAAGAACTCACCGCACTGCTCGGCGACGCCGAAGTCATCAGCGATCAAAGCCGTTTTCGCGCCTATTCCCGCGAGTACGCCGAAGTCGAGCCGGTGATCGTCGCCTATCGGCAGTTGTGCAAGGTTCAGCAGGATCTCGAGGGCGCTCAGGCGCTGCTCAAGGACAGTGATCCCGATATGCGCGAGATGGCCGAGGAGGAGGTTGCCGAAGCCAAGGCCCAGCTCGAGACGCTTGAAGCCAACCTGCAGCGCATGCTGCTGCCCAAGGACCCCAACGACGGGCGCAACGTGTTCCTCGAGATTCGCGCCGGCACCGGCGGCGACGAGGCGGCGATCTTTGCCGGCGATCTGTTCCGCATGTATTCGCGCTATGCCGAGAAGCAAGGCTGGCGAGTCGAGATCCTCTCCGAGAGCGAAGGCGAGCACGGCGGCTACAAGGAAGTGATTTCCCGCGTCGAGGGCGACAACGTCTACGCCAAGCTCAAGTTCGAATCCGGCGCGCACCGCGTGCAGCGCGTGCCGGAGACCGAATCCCAGGGACGCATTCACACCTCCGCCTGCACCGTGGCGGTGTTACCGGAGCCGGATGAGCAGGCGGCGGTGGAGATCAATCCGGCAGAGCTGCGTATCGACACCTATCGCTCCTCCGGCGCCGGCGGTCAGCACGTCAACAAGACCGACTCGGCGATTCGTATCACGCACCTGCCCACTGGCATTGTGGTCGAGTGTCAGGAAGAGCGTTCGCAGCACAAGAACCGCGCCAAGGCCATGGCCTGGCTCGCCGCCAAGCTGCAGGACCGCCAGGACGCCGCGGCGCACAAGGAAATCTCCGAGACGCGCAAGTTGCTGGTCGGCTCCGGGGATCGCTCCGAACGTATCCGTACCTACAATTTCCCCCANGGCCGGGTCACCGACCATCGCGTCAACCTGACGCTGTATTCGCTCAACGAAGTGATCGGCGGCGCCGTGGAGCAGGTCATCGAGCCGCTGTTGCAGGAATACCAGGCCGACCAGCTGGCCGCGCTGGGCGACTGATCCTTTTCGCTGCGCGCCGCGCTAAGAGCACCTCATGCCAACCATCGAGTCCTTGCTGCACAGTGCCGATCTCCCTGATTCGCCGAGCGCCAGGCTGGATGCCGAATGGTTGCTCGCTGCCGCCCTGAAAAAGCCGACCAGCTATCTGCGCACCTGGCCGGAGCGCGAGGTGCCGGCAGAGTGTGCCTCGCGCTTTGCTGCTGATCTCGCACGGAGGCGTCAGGGTGAACCGGTCGCCTACATTCTCGGGCGCCAGGGCTTCTGGAGTCTGGAACTTGAAGTGGC
>JGI25322J35698_1001576_pt1 | contig 14003 bp, 8 predicted proteins | sample AutmiccBRH37_all_FD_35698 | JGI IMG/M metagenome (IMG submission 35698) | reverse complement strand
GTAATTGAGGTGGTCGGTTCCTGCGGCAACGGCATAGATGCCCTGAAGATGATCAACAAGCTGCGCCCGGAGGTGCTCTTTCTCGACATCGAGATGCCGGTGGTGGGCGGTTTCGAACTGCTCAACATGGTTACCAGGGAGATTATGCCCCACGTAGTTTTTGTCACTGCCTACGACCAGTATTCCCTCAAGGCTTTTGAGGAAAAAACCCTCGATTATCTGTTGAAGCCGGTCGATCCCGTCCGATTGACCAAGACCGTGGCCAAACTGCAGCAGACCATAGGTGAAAACCGCAGGCCGGTCTACCAGACGGAAGAAATTCGCCGAATACCGTGCCTGCTAGGCAACCGGATCCGGCTTATCGATCTGGATGAGGTGGAATTCATCGCCACGACATTCGCCGGAGTCCATGCGGCGACGGCCGACGCCGAATACTTCACCGAAGTTACCCTCAAGGTTCTGGAAGAGCGGACCCAGCTTTTTCGCTGTCATAAGCAATACCTCGTCAACCTCGACTGTATCGCCGAGATCATTGTTCTCGAGGCGGGNCTGGCAAAGATCGTCACCCGTTCAGGCAAGAGAATTCCGGTCAGCAGGCGCTACTTCAAGCTCATTAAGAAAAAATTATACATCTGAGCAGAGCCTTCAACCAATTCCACAGAGGAGTTGCGAGGCTTGGAATTTGTCTTCACTCCCAAGGATGAAAAGGTGTAGACTTACCGAAGTCCATGATTAGAATCGGGGGAGCGGGGGGNGAAGGGTCGGCATTCACCTTTTTCGACTGGGAATGATGAAGATGTATAACAGAAAGCAGGGGTCGATCGTAACAAAAATCATTTGGCTGGTGATGAGCCTGGCCGTGGCGGGAGCTCTCCTCGGTACCGTGACCTTCGAGGCAAACCGTCAGGAACGGGTGCGGCTCGCTGCATTCGGCAACCAGATGGCTGATCAGGCGAGGATTTACGAGACCGTTATCGGCGGCAGATTAGAGGATTTCGATGATACCCTCCTGTTTTTGCGAAAATCCGTTGTCGAAGAACCGAACACTCTTGCCGACCATGTCGAAATGCTGCGCGGCGGACACCTGGAGAACCACGAGATCCTGGTCGTCCAGGCTGATCGCCATGGTCATCTGGAGTACACCGACGCACAGGATGTGCAGCCCGGCATTTCCCTTGGCGATAGACCATGGTTCCGTATTTTTGCCGACGGCGGCAAGGATGAACTCTATATCGACGAGCCGACCTTCAGCCGTGTCACCAAGCGCCACACGCTGACCCTGTCGCGGGGGATTTACGACGAAAATGGAGCATTTTTCGGGGTAATAGCCATCTCCGTCAAACAGCAGGCACTGATGAAATTTGGTTCCCGCCTGCAGCTTTCCGGGGAAAGTGCCTTAACGATCATCAATAAAGGCGGCGCCCTGGTCAGCCGTTCCCGCGATCTCGCCACGCTGCACGGCACAAAAATATCCCCCCACCTGCTCGCGCAGATGCTGCGGGAGCCTGAGGGAGTTCTCACAGATCCCGCTGCTTCCGGCGGAATTCCGCACATCATCGCCTTTCGTCATTTTCATGACGATACAATTCCGCTCATTATTTATGTGGAAAGTCCGCTCGAAGAAGTCATGCAGCAGATTTCAACGCAGCGCAGGGTGCTCTTTTTCGGTGCCGGTTTTACTTCGCTTGTCATCATGGTCTTGATTGCTGTTTATCTGAAAGGCCGAAAAACTTCGCAGGAGTTGATAGACACCTTGCGCCGCAGCAAGCAGCAGGAATATGATACACTCACCGGCACGACCCTCGACGGTTTTTTTGTAGGGGATATATCCGGGCGAATAATCGACACCAACGACACCCTCTGCAGAATGCTGGGCTACAGCCAGAAGGAAATACTCGGCTTTTCCGTATCCGATCTCGAAGCTGCCGAATCGCCCGAAAAGGTCGTGGCCCAGATCCATTTGTCCATGGCAGCGGGCAGCACCCGTTTTCAGTCCCGGCTCCGGTGCAGGGATGGCGGGGTCATCGATGTCGAGATCAGTGCCCAGTTTATCAAAGAACCGGAAGGGCTGTTTTTTGTCTTCGTCCACGACATTACCGACGTAAAGCAGGCGGAGGAACAACGTAAATCACATCTGGCTTTTCTCGAAAATCTGGCGCGCGTCGATCGGGAGATGAAACTTGAGACCGACGCGGAGCAAATGCTCTGGAAGGTCGTCCAGACGGTGTTTTCGATTTTCGACTGTGATCGCGCCTGGCTCCTCTATCCCTGTAATCCCGATGCGCCGTCTTTTCGGGTGCCGGTGGAGGTGACCAGACCGGAATATCCGGGAGCAAAGCAGCTGAACACGGATGTGCCGCTGTCTCCGGCTGAAGCGCAAACTCTGCGGGAGGCTCTGACATCGGATGGACCGGTAGTATATGTCGAGGGGACCGACCGTCCGGTGGCGACCGCCGAGAGGTTTGGCGTCCGGTCTCAGATGATTACGCCACTCTATCCGAGATTGGGGGAGCCCTGGGTGTTCGGGTTGCACCAGTGCTCCTTTTCGCGCATCTGGACTGAGGAAGAAAAAAATCTTTTCAACGAGATCGGCCGCCGTCTGGCCGATGCACTCAGCAGTGTCCTGTCTCTCCGCGAATTGAAAGAAAATGAACAACGATTCCGGTCGACTTTTGAGCAGGCAGCGGTGGGAATCGCCCATGTTGCGGTGGACGGACGATGGCTCAGGGTCAACCGGAAGCTGTGCGATATTGTCGGCTATACAAAAGAGGAATTGCTTCAAAAGAGATTCCAGGATGTTACCCATCCCGATGATCTCGATCCCGATCTGGCAAACATTCGTCGCATACTGGCCGGGGAAATACAGGCATACAGTCTCGAAAAACGCTATATCCGCAAAGATGGGTCGATTGTCTGGATCTATCTCACTGTGTCGATTGTTCGCCATGCCCTCGGAGATTATCCGGAATATCTCATTTCGGTCACTGAGGATATCACCGAGCGCAAGCGGGCCGAAGAGGACAACGCGAGGCTTGCGGCGCAGCTCCAGCAGGCTCACAAAATGGAAGCTGTAGGTCAACTTGCGGGAGGTATAGCCCACGACTTCAATAATATGCTTGCGGTGATTATCGGTCACGCCGAGATGGCTATGGAAGAGGTCGACCTGGGAGAGCCGGTTTACAGTAACCTCGAACAAATTCATGTCGCAGCCGAGCGGTCGACCGAGATTGTCCGGCAATTACTGGCCTTTGCCCGCAAACAGGCGATTGTGCCGAAGGTGCTCGACCTCAACGAGGTGGTGGAGGCAATCCTCAAGATGCTCCGGCGGCTCATCGGAGAGGGCATAGATCTGGTCTGGATGCCCGGCAGCGGACTGTGGTCGATCAAAATGGATCCTTCCCAGATCGATCAGATCCTTGCCAATCTCTGTGTCAATGCCCGGGGAGCCATCGCCGGTATTGGCAAAATTACGGTGGAAACGGCAAACAGCACTTTCGACGAGGAGTACTGCGTCACCCATGCCGGATATATTCCGGGAGAGTATGTGCGGCTCGCGGTAAGCGACAATGGCTGCGGGATGAGCAAGGAGACGTTGCCCCATATATTTGAACCGTTCTTCACCACCAAAGAAGTTGGCGAAGGAACCGGTCTTGGACTCTCCACCGTGTACGGGGCAGTGAAACAGAACAGCGGGTTTATCAATGTGTACAGCGAACTGGGGGAGGGAACGACCTTCATGATCTACCTGCCTCGACATAAAGGAGCAATGGAGATGTCGCCACTGGAAGGTGTTGTCGAAAAAGCTTTAGGTGGCGAGGAGACCATCCTGCTGGTGGAGGACGAGACGACGATTCTGGCAATGACCACAATTATGCTGCAGCGCCTGGGCTACACCGTGCTGGCGGCGGCAAATCCTCAGGAGGCAGTAAATCTCGCCGAAAGATTCACCGGGGTGATCCACCTGCTGATGACCGATGTTGTCATGCCGGGGATGAACGGCAGGGATCTGGCGGTTAAACTACTGGCAGACAAACCCGGCCTGAAGTGTCTGTTCATGTCAGGCTACACAGCCGATATCATTGCCACCCAAGGCGTGCTCGATAAAAAGGTAAGTTTTATTCAGAAACCCTTCTCGCGAATCGAACTGGCCACCCAGGTCCGGCAGGCGCTGGACCTGGGAAAGGGGNAGGCTTTTCTGAAGGCTACCGTTTCGGTTTGTTGTTCAACAGCCTTTTCTGGGCTCTGCGGAAAAAAAAGAAAGAAAGAAGCTTCAGGGAAATGATATAGGTGAGGAACCCGAGCACCAGCCCTATAACGATGCTCCCGATCATCAGGGGGATGAGGATCTCATCGCTCATATGGTACATGGCGATAATCGGCTCCATAATGTCCCAGAAATCAAGGTGAGTCAAGGCACGGCCTATATCGACGAACATCTTCGAAACCTCGGACAGCGGCGGGCCGGGCCAGATCAGGGAGCCTAGCCAGTAGTTGAAAGAATAGACGGGAGCGACGGTAACCGGATTCGTTATCCACACCGGCACTATTGCCGCAGGCCGGTTTACGTTGCAGATGGTTGCGACAATAATCGCCAGGAAGATCTGGATGCCGATGGTCGGAGTAAAGGCGATGAACACGCCTACCCCCAGCCCTCCGGCGATAGCCCGGGGGGAACTGCGCAGTTTAAGAATCCAGCGCAAAAGTGGGCGAAGACGCATATATACATTGCGTTTATTAAAAGACGAGGGAAGTTCTGCCATGATTATCTTTGCGAAACCACCGGTGGTTATTGTTCCTTTATCAATCTTTGAAAATCGGCAGAAACAACCTGCGGTAATCAATTTTCCTTGCCCGGCAAAGCATAATCCAGGCACATTAAAAAAACAGTAATTTTTCCATATTTGCCGAGATTCGTTCTCCAGATCTCGCGGGCAGAGCGTCTGGTGTTTCCGGAACTGTCAGTCACTCGGCAGGCTGTCCGGCGGATGCCGGAAGAGCGGCATGCACCTGTCTTTCCAGGTCGTTGAAGGTGACCATGATGCCGTCCTCGGTATCATGCAGAAGAATATACTTCAGTTCGGTAAAATAGTCGGCAATCGACTGCCGCAAAATCGGCCGATTTTCATTTCTGGTTAAAGTATGGTCCCACACGTCCCAGACAATCACGCCGATACCGACAATGGGGCCAAGCAATTTGCCGCCGCTTTGCGCGGCAACTTTAGCCCCGGTCTTGGCTGCGATCTGGGCTGCCGCCTTGCCCGCCGATTTGGCCATGATCTTGCCGGAAAGTTTCCCGGCGAGGAGGTTCAGCTTGCCGACCAGCAGGACGGTTCCTCCGGCAGTCGTCAAGGTCAGGGCTTTCAGTGTGATATGGGTTTCACGGTTGCCGTCGGTCCCCGAAGCGGTCAGGGCGATTCCTTCCAGATAGCGGTCCCAGTCGGCGTGGGGAATTTTATAGGTGCCTGGCACAACTGCAAGGTTATTTCGGAGTTCTTCGACATAATGCGTGGCGCTCTCGCGGACGATACGCAGAAGGACAAGCTCGGCGATCTGTGGACGCAGGACCCGTTTGGCAAATTCTTCCTGAATCTCCTCCGTCAGTTTTTCAGCGGCGGTCGGCTGGCCGGCAAAGAAGCTGTTTACGCCGTATTGCCAGATACCTTCAATGCCGAGCAACTGCTGAGTCCAATAGTTGAAATACCATTCGAGGAAATCGTTGTCGACACGGACCATAAGGTCGTCAAGCCACTCATCGATTTTTTCGGTGGCAAAAGTCTCCGTGCTTGTTCTCGCGGCGGTGACGGCGGTTGCCACCGCCTGGTCCACATCGCTCCAGGAGACCGTTTGCACAATGGCTTTTTCTCGGGGCGGCGATGCGCCGGGTGGGGTTCCCTCCTGCATGCTCAGGTAGCGTCCGACAGCGGCCAGGATAATAATTCCGATGATGACCCAGATGGCTTTTCTCAGGACGCCGAGAACTGTTCCGATATATTTCACTTCTTTCCTTGCCTCATTCCGATTTCTGCGGCGGAGTCCTGCCACCCATAAAAGCTGGGCCGGAAAATCGTGTTTTCGTTTCCGCCGGCCCTGTCCTGGCAAGAGTGAAAAAAAAGGCCGCACCCTCTCTACCGTCCGATTCCACCCATACGTCACCGCCATGGAGCCCTGCCAGTTCCTTGACGATTGCCAGACCCAGACCTGTGCCTTGAACCTTCCGGTCGTCGCAGTTGCGTTTGAACCTGACAAAGATATTGCGGCAGGCCTCCCGGGAGATCGGATTGCCGTCATTGGCAACACTTATGGTGAAACGGTCGGTTGCCTCCTCGCAGGTTATAGTGATTCGACTCAGGTTCTCGCCGCTGTATTTCAATGCGTTGTCAACGAGGTTCCTGATAATCCGGGTGATCGCGATCCTGTCGGCCCGAATCCCGTCAACCCGGGTCGGTTCTCTCCACTCTATGTGCCTTGCCTGCAGCTGAGCCGCATATTCTTCCTTGACCGTATTACATATTTCCTGGAAATCGAGGAGTTCAATCGTCAGTGGCTGTTCCTTGGCGGAAATGAAGATATTGATCTGATCGACCAGAGCGGAGAGCTGAGCGGAGGATTTAACAATCTGCTCGCAGTATTGTCTGCCTTTATCATCCAGTTTATCAAACTGCTTTTTACGTAAAAGACTTGCCAGGCCGTGGATGGCCACCACCGGATTTTTCAGGTCGTGGGCGACGGAATACGCAAATATCTTGATTTTCTCGCTTTGCTCCTCAAGGGTCTGCAGATCGTCCAGCCGTTCGATTCTNCGNTTTTTGCTGCGGGTGAAAATCAAGGCAATGGCCAGGAGGCCGAATAACCATAAAAAACTGTGAGTGATATACATCGCCCGCAGGGACTTCTTTTCTATTGCCCGATATCCCGCGAGAGGAATCGAAACACTTACCCCGCCCCGCACATCTCCTTCTTTATATCCCTGGCTGCCGTGGCACTCGAGGCAGCCGGCGTTTGTGTATATCGGTTTCATCAGGCGAACGACTTCATTGCCTTCGATACGGGTCACCGACATTACTTCTTCCTTGCCTGTCTCGAATTCGTACAGGGCTTTCGTTTCCCATTCATCCGGTTTATTCAGATGATTCACGAGCTTGAGACTGGTTATATGGCCTTTGGTCCTGTACATGTCGCCATATTGATTCATTACCTGACGCAACATTGTCGCAGGATTTATCAATGTCAGCTGCATGCCGCTTGGGGTGGTGATGTCACGTTCCGGGATGTGCCTGAGATTGTCGTTAGGTTGAGTGTCTTTGGTGACGGGTACATAGACGCCATGATGGTCGGTCGCCCAGAAACGCAAGGCCTGATCTTTGTCGATTACCGTCCTGGCTTCTCTTTGGGCCAGGTCTATGGTTTTCTTCTGCTCCGTTGCGATATTCCAGAACGCGGCGATGAAGCACAGGAACGTCCATATCAGAGCGATTGATAAAGATCTCCTGAGCAAAATGAAAAAAACCGAAACATCGCTTTGAGGCTGCATCATAAAGCCACTTGGGCCATGGTGAAGAGTCGTGAATCGGCGAAAACTGTCAGCCATCCACTGTAATTGCGGCACCTGCCGGCTATGAAGGAAGCCGGTCCGGTGGCTCCGTATCAAGTATTATCAGACATTTTGCCGAAAAGTCCAAGGTGAAAATACACAGTGCGACGATGGTGTAACCAGTGTCTGTCCAGAAATGAGATATTTTGTTCTAAATCGAGGCGATCGATAAATTTAACCGCAGGCAACCGCAGGCATATCTTTGATATTCCGAGGATTAAATTTTGAGAGCAACGAAGAGTTAGGGCAAAATAGCCATTTATGGCCAGACACTGACTAGCGGAACCTTCCAAGGTCTATTCCCAACCGCAGGCCGAGCTTCTGGATGGCAACCCGGGAGAGTCCGCTGACCCGGGATGCCTCCGAAACATTGCCGGAGGTGGCTGTAAGGAGCTGTTCGATATAGCTGCGGGAAAAACGATCGGATATCAACGTCTTCATGCTCTTATAGGGGCCAAGTTCGCCGAGGACGGCGGGTGTCGGCTGACCGGGGGCTTCGATACGCTGGATCGAGGCCATGGTGATGTTTTCCCGCCCGCTGAAAACTACCAGCCTTCTGATGGTGTTCTGCAGTTCGCGGACATTGCCCGGCCATTCTTTGGTCGACAGATAGGAGAGCACTTCCGGTTCAATCGTCATCCCATTGATATTCATCTCGGCCAGGGTCTTTTCCAGAAAATATCGGGCGAGCAGGGCGATGTCCTCCGAGCGCTCACGGAGCGGCGGCATGTGGATGGCGATAACGTTGAGGCGATAAAAGAGATCGGCGCGGAAGCTGTTCTCTTCGACTTTTTTCTCGAGCGGCTGATTGGTGGAGGCAATGATCCGCACATCGGTCGCAAGTGTCCGGGTCGAGCCGACCGGCCGGACCTCGCCTTCCTGCAGGAAGCGCAGGAGCTTGGTCTGCATTGACGGCGAGATGTCGCCGATTTCGTCGAGATGCAGGGTGCCGTGGTTGGCGGCAAGAAACAGACCTTCCTTGTCCCGGTCGGCCCCGGTGAAGGCTCCCCGGCTATAGCCGAAGAGCTCGCTTTCAAGAAGGGAGTCGGGGATGGCCGGGCAGTTGACCGCGACATAGGGTTTCTTGGCACGCTGGCTGAGACGGTGTACCATTCTTGCGGCAAGCTCCTTGCCGGTTCCCGACTCACCCTGGATCAACACCGGATAGTCGGAACCGGCAACCGCCTGTATCGATTGCTGCACCTGGTGAATGACGCTGCTTCCCCCCAGCAGGGTTTCCTTGCCGCCGCCGGCGAGCAATTCGCGGAGACGCCGGTTTTCCCATTCCAGCCGGATAAAATCGGCGGCCTTGCCGACGGTCCGGTAGAGCTGTTCCGAGGCGACCGGTTTGGTGAGAAAGTCGTATGCCCCGAGTCTGACCGCTTCGACCGCTTTTTCGATGGTGCCGAAACCGGTGAGAATGATGACCTTGATTGCCGGGTACCGCCGGTGGATCTCCGTCATCAGCTGCAGGCCGTTCATCTCAGGCATCTGCAGGTCGGTGATGAGGAGATCGACCTCCGATTTTTCCAGCAGGGCCAAAGCGGGTTTGCCGCCATCTGCGGTAATCACATCAAAATCCTGAAACCCGGCCATCAGCAGCCTGGCAAGGCCGTTGATGAAATCAAGCTGATCGTCGACCAGCAGCACTTTTATCTTTTTCTCCATTTCTTCTCCACTAGAGACGCCCTCCGGTGATTGGAAAGTACAGTTCGAAAACCGCTCCGCCCGTCTGCCGGTTCCGTGCTTCGATGGTGCCGCCCAGTTCACGCATATAGCCGTAAATGACTGCAAGGCCAAGGCCCGAACCCTTGTTCACATCCTTGGTCGAGAAAAACGGATCGAAGATAGACGGTAGAATCGCATGATCGATACCGCTGCCGTTGTCCGAGACGGTCAGGCGCAGGCCTCTTTTTTCATGGTCGCAGGTAATTTCGACGGCGATTATACCCGCCTCTTCCGGCAGGGCGTCGAGGGCATTGAGGAGAAGATTCAGGATGATGTGTTCAACCACCTGCGGTTCGACCCGGACAGCCGTTCCCGCATCGTCACGATGACAGGAGAGGGCCACCCCCTTTTTTGCCGCCTGGACTTTAAATACCCCGATCACGCTTTCCACCACATCGCCGATAACTGTCTCCCGATGGGTCGACACCTTGGGACGAGCAAAGTTCAGCAGGTCGAGGAGCACGGCCTGGGCCTGGCTGGTATGCTTGATAATTACATCGATGTCGGTCTGGTGCTGCTCGCCAGGCAGGGTTTTTTTCAGCAGTTCGGCATAGCAGAGGATGACGCCGAGAGGATTGTTCATCTCATGGGCGAGCCCTGCGGCAAGCTTGCCGACCGTGCCCATTTTCTCGGCCTGGACAAACTGGCGGAGCATCTTCTTTTTATCGGTATCTTCCTGAATGGATACGACAATTCTCGGGGCGCGGTTTTCGTCGCGGGCAAGGCCGATAGTGTTGACGATGAAGCTTCGGCCGTTGTCCAATTCCACTTCCCGCGTTGCCGGGGCGGTGAGTTGTCGAGCATTGTTCTGTCCCATGCCGTCTTTATTATCCGCTGTGAGGAGACAATCGATCACGCCCCTTCTCCGATCCTGACAGGAGAGTTCTTCCATCAGCCGGTTGGCCGCGTTGTTGGCCATGATGACCGACCCGCCAAGATCCAGGAGCAGCAGGGGGTCGGGGATGCCCTCGAAGATGGTCTGCAGGTTGTCGGCCTGACTGAGGAGGGCGTCAAGCGCCGCCAGGTTCTCCGCGGCAATGCCAAGCTGGCGGCCGACCGCTGTGAGCATCTCCGCTTCGCCGGTGGTAAACGGGACATTTTCCGGCCGCTCGAGCAGGAGCAGGCCATCGATATTGTCGTCGCTGCTGCCGACTGGGACAATGACCCTGTTGTCGGAGAAGCGCAACTTCGGCTCCAGAAGCAGCTCGACGTAATCGGCCGGCAACACGGGCGGCTCAGCATCCTGTGGCCAGGTAAAATCCTGATTGCCGGAAAAGGTGCAGACGTAGGAAGCCCGGACAAGGACAAACCTGTCGGCCAGCAGGGGTAAGGCATTACGCCAGAGCTCGGGTCGGTTTCTGCTGATTTTCAGGGCGCCGAGGACGCTCACCAGCATGGTAAGGTCTTTCTTGTGCGTATCGTTTTCCAGCGAGAGCTGTTCTGTCCGCCGGTCGACTTCCCGTTCCAGATCGGCGGTATATTCCTTGAGGCGCCGGTCCGTTTCAAACAGGTGCTGGCTGAGCCCCTCCATGCCTTCGATCATTTCTTCGATTTCATCGCCGTGTTCAACTTTCTGGAGCAGCTCCTCGCCCTTCTGGTCATGGAAGTTTTTCCTGAACTGGCTGGTAAGAGTTCGGAAATTCACCAGAACCACACGCTGAAAGGTCAAATAGATCATGACCAGGACGAGAGCCGTGATGATCAGATACACCACGACATACAGGGTGAAATCGGCCATGTTTTTTACAGCATACCGCGTGGTCGGAATGCCGACAAGGTCGACTCCGCTGATCTGGTTGAGGTCATGGTCGAAACCTCTTTCCCCGTACCTTTGTGTCATCTCTATCGGGGCATCCGAAGCTTTGCCATGACAGAGCATGCAGCTCTCGACAAACTTCACCGGCCGGGCTCTGACAAAGACGCTCTGGTCGTCAACCGTCTTGAGACCCTGCCAAAGCTCCACGTCCCGATTGTCACGGAAATAGGCGATCAGTTCCCGCTCGACTTCGTTTGCTTCAAAGACCGGATTACGGGCATTGATTGCCACCCGGCGATAGACATAGTCGGAATCGGCAGGGTGGGCTTTTTCCATGACGCTTCGGGAAATAAACGAAGAAGACATCGCTTCGAGGATGAAGCTGTCGGGCAGTACATCGAGCATTTTCGGGCGCAGCCTGGTCTGCACATATTTCTGCACCGCATCGACCTGCTGCAGGACAATGGTCGCCCTGGTGCTGACCTCCTCTTCAAGGGTTTTCTGCATGAAAAAATAGAGGGCGGTCAGATTGATGACGCTGATCAGAATGAGGCAGCCGATCAATCTGAGGATAAACTTGCTTTGCAGGGAGTAGGGTCGGGGAAGATTCATCTGTACTGGTTTTGAAAGGTGAAAGAGTATTTGCCGCCCGGAAAAGGCTGACGATGCTCTATCTGTAGCAGACTTACCCGGATTGTAAAGAAAAAAGAGGATGCAAACCGAAGGATGTTGTTTGTGCCGTAAACTTCAGTTTGCAGGTGCAAATCCAGGTTGGCGTAAAGCATTAAATGAATCTGAATAAATATCAGTAATCATGCAATATTTAATTTTATATGCGGGTGGCATCCTTCTTGGAAAGAGCTCTAGCAAAAGATGTGGTCGAAAGACCAAACAAAGAACCGAATACAAGGAGACACCGTAAATGGCTCAAACAGACACGAACATTGTTGTGGATCATGGCCGGAGCAGCTGGTCAGATCTTTGGACGAAGGAGGATTACCTCGCTATCTGGCTTGGTTTTCTCATCATTGCAGTGAGCCTCACTGCCTATTTCGGCTTTGGCCCCAAGGAGGAGTTTGCCACGAAGATCGAGGCGGCAAATCAGATCCAGTCGGCCGAGGCTGCCAGGGCTCCCTTCAAGACCATTACATGGTATAACGCGGAAGCCGACAAGAAAAAACTGAAAGGAACCGGTACCGCTTTCGGTAAATTCGTTACCCACTGGACAAAAACCCCCGGTTCATGGAAAGACAATCCGGTCGACTCGCTCATCAGATCGGAAGCCCAGGCCAAGGCGATGAACGACAAGGCGATGCCTGCTTTCGAAGAGGCCAAAGGCAAGGCAGCGGCGGCTCTGGCCGCAGCAGGGCAGGCTGAAGAGGCGGCTGCGGCTGCGGCTTTCAAGGATCCGGCACTCAATGATGCTGCAGCAGCAAAAATCAAGGACTGGCAGGCAGCCGAAAAGAAATCCTCCGCCGCCAAGGCCAAAACCACTCAGAAAGCCTATAATTATATTCCCGGCCTGATCGGCTTGTGCGCCTTCTTTATCGTGATTTTCGGCGCCGGAATAGTTCTCATGAAGAAGAGCTTCTCGGATTTCGCCAAGGGGTTCGTCATCGTTTTCCTGGTTGCAGTCTTAGCCTATATGCTCGGCGGGCAGGCGATTTCCAAGCAGTACGGTTTTGGGGCTGAGGCCTGGGGTATTCTTCTCGGTATGGTGATTGCCAACAGCATCGGCACACCCAAGTGGGTGCTGCCGGCCTGCCAGGTTGAATTCTTTATCAAGACCGGTCTGGTTCTGCTCGGTGGCGAGGTCCTGTTCGGCAAGATCCTGGCCATCGGCATTCCCGGAATTTTTGTTGCGTGGGTTGTCACCCCCATCGTCCTGGTCTGTACTTTCATCTTTGGCCAGAAAGTTCTGAAGATGGAATCCAAGACCCTCAACGTCGTCGTCTCCGCCGATATGTCGGTCTGCGGTACGTCGGCTGCCATTGCCGCGGCAGCAGCCTGCCGCGCCAAAAAAGAGGAGTTGACTCTAGCCATCGGCTTGTCGCTGGTCTTTACCGCGATCATGATGATTGCCATGCCCGCTTTTATCAAGGCGGTAGGTATGCCGGAAATTCTCGGCGGCGCCTGGATGGGCGGAACCATCGATTCCACCGGTGCGGTTGCCGCAGCCGGCGCATTTCTCGGCGAGAAAGCAATGTATGTGGCGGCAACGATCAAAATGATCCAGAATGTCATGATCGGCGTCACCGCTTTCTGTATCGCCTTGTACTGGTGTATGCGAGTGGAGAAACAGGCCGGCAAGACTGTCGGGGCCGGAGAGATCTGGCACCGTTTCCCCAAGTTTGTCCTCGGTTTTCTTGCTGCCTCCGTGCTGTTTTCCTTGCTCGACAGCAACTTGAGCAAAGGAATGGCCGACGCGCTGCTTGACAATGGCGCAGTGAAAGGTGGAACGAAGCTGCTGCGTGACTGGTTCTTCGCTCTGTCCTTTGCGGCTATCGGTCTGTCCACCAACTTCAGGGAACTCGCCAAATATTTCAAAGGCGGCAAGCCGCTTATTCTCTATGTGTGCGGTCAGAGTTTCAATATGGCGCTGACACTGGCCATGGCCTATATTATGTTTTATCTGGTCTTCCCGGAAATTACCGCGAAGATATGAGGCTGATCATTCAATGAATGGTTACCAATGAATGAAGCCGGTCGGGAGACAGTTCTCCCGACCGGCGCTGCAAGGAATCGATGAAGAAGGAAACGAGCATGTTGCAGAAAATCGGAAAATTAACCGCATCCCTCAGCGTCTGTTTAGTCTTTGTCTATGTCTTTTTGCCCTATTTGACCGAATCGGTGGGCATCCTCAACAGGATGTCGCAGTATCTGGAGAGTAATGGGATTGATCCGACCCGCTATTATTACACCGATGTC
>JGI25322J35698_1001567_pt1 | contig 14077 bp, 13 predicted proteins | sample AutmiccBRH37_all_FD_35698 | JGI IMG/M metagenome (IMG submission 35698) | reverse complement strand
TGCATTTTCACATCCGTGTGACGACGGCCAAAAGAAAGGAGAACTCATGGCTCATAAAGATTGGTATGTCGAAGGCCCGGCATTCGGGAACTGCAATTGCGGCTATTCATGTCCCTGCCAGTTCGAGGAGGACCCGACCCACGGCGATTGCCGGGGTTTTGAAGTGATGGAGATCACCAAGGGGCACTTTGAAGACCTTGAACTTACGGGTTTGAAAGTCGCGGTGCTTTATGCATGGCCCGGGCCAATCCACGAAGGTAAAGGCGAGATGCAGTTGATCATCGACCCTGCGGCGTCGCCTGATCAACGCGCAGCGCTCGAGACGGTACTCACGGGCGGCGAGACCGATGAGGAGGCAACACACTGGTGGGTATTTCGCGCCATGTGTCCGACGCTGCATGACACTGTTTTTGAGGCCATCGACTTCACCTCCGACATGGAAGCGCGCACAGCATCGGTGAAAATCGGCCATATGCTGACTTCTTCCGGTCGCCCGATCAAGCCGCCACATGGCGACGGAGAGCACCGTGTGCGCATCGACATGCCCAATGGTATAGAGTTTTCAGTTGCCGAGGTTGGCAACGCGTCGACCAAGGGCACTACGGCCATCGCGCTTGATTTGAAGGACAGTTACGGTCAATGGCATTTTATGAAGCACGGACCACACGGCATAGTTCATTAGGGCCGATGTTGCAGTTCGGCTGCTGATGTTTTCTACTTGGTAACTGGTTGTCTCGCCTTTTTGCGAGCGGCGGCTGAGTCCGCAGGCTGTGATTTCTCCCCGGCATGGGTTTCGCACCTTCAGCGAAAGTCCGGTCTGACGGGCTGCACCACAGCGGAAGAGACAAAAGCTCAATGGCCGGAGTGGGCCGAGTGTTTCGGCTACGGGCATTGACCCGATATAAGAGTCGTGCTGCACCGCCTCGAGCCCTAAGCTGACGCATGTGGGAATCTGTGATAAGCTCTGCTGCGGTGGAGGGATGCAAATGTTTAACATAGACACGTTTATTGCTGACTGCCTCGATGCGGTTAACAAAGATCCAACGAACAAAACGACAGCAGAGGTCATGCGACGTGCGATGTCCGATCCATCCGAAGTCCTTGCAGCACTGGGGGAACCATGTGAGCCTGGGATCACGCCGCTCTATCAATCATCCAAGCTGACTATTATCAACCTGGCTTGGAAGCCTTCAACAACCATCCCACCTCACAACCACGCAATGTGGGCCGTCATAGGCATCTACGGTGGCCGAGAGGACAACATATTCTGGCGCCGGATTAAGGACCATCCGGGCGGGCTGATCGAAGCAGCCGGCGCGAAGTCATTGTCGACGGGAGACGTTTGCCCAATGGGCAAAGACATCATCCATTCCGTGACCAATCCAATTCCCCGCCTCACAGCTGCCCTGCACATCTACGGGGGTGATTTCTTCGAGGCTGAGCGAAGCGAATGGGAAGCAGAGCGACTGACTGAGCACAAGCTCGACATCGAGGAAGTGCGCGCGCGGTTTTCAAACTGAGGCCTCGGCTTTAGTAGGGTACGCTTGGTCCAGCTGACTGAACACGCGTTCCCCGAAAATGCTGCATAATGCACGAATGGCCGCTTCGAGTTCCTTGGCGGATCTGGTCGGAAACCGCCGTTCCCGACACCATGACCAATCTCCAGACAAGCGCTCTACGTTGCTCAGACTATTGTCCGAGGTTCCAGATATCGCGATGGAGGTGCCAGATCCCGTCGATCTGAATCCAATGTACCACGTACTTGGCAGCGACGACAACGCGCTCGCCGTTCTCGCCCGGCGCGGAGAGAGTGAGCGTACCAACATCAAGTGCACTGTCGCCGGTGGCGATCACTTCGGCTGCTATCAAGTCTAGGTCAGCGAGCCCGCTTTCAATAGCACCCGCCCAGAAGGCGGCTATCTTCTCGCGGCCGTCGATCCGCGTTACGCCCGGCGGCAGGATCGCCGCATCCGGCGCATAAAGAGTAGCGACAGCGGCGCTGTCGCCTGCATTGAAGGCCGCTTCGAACTCGAGCGAGCGAGCTTCAATTGCATCGGTCACACTGTCGGCCAATGCGGGAAATGCCAAGAGTGCAAAGGCTGTCGTCAAGAGAAATGATTTCATATCAATATCCTCGTTCAGTAAACACTGCACGGAATGTCACCGTCTTCAACATATAACATATGTGTGCGGAGAATGCATCCTTTCCCGCGTTTGCAATTGGCAATATCGATCATGATTTGAGCTTCCTCACCCGGACACTTCTCACGCTTGCGACCACCCCATTAACGACAATTTCTTTCGGACGTGACCGGGCAACCTCGGAAGTTGACACCCACTCAACGCCCACTTCGTCCTGCTCTGCCGTCATTGAACCCATGAGAATGCTGCGTTGTGCACGAATGGCTGCAAAGCGAAAGCTGCAATGCGACGTTGAAACGATCAACGAGCGGCAGCAATGGGCCGAGCGCGTCGATCAAACTATTGTCGTTGCGTAGGGCATTCTGCATCTGACTGTCTCCTATCCGGCGGTTTATGATGCTCACTTTCCGTCGATATCCGTGTATCATTTGTCTGCATCAAAGTTCAGTTCACTTGGCACAACGTCAGATTGCCTTGCCACAGGCTGCGCCACACCCGCATGGATCAGGTTGATCCCGGTCATCGGAGAAAAGATTCATGGAGAGTATGGACAAGACGGCCACAACCAACAGGCTGTTGGCAGCTATCGTCATCCTTATGACCCTTTCCGCCATATACTTCGCAAAGGACGTGGTTCTGCCCGTTGTCCTGGGTTTCATGCTGGCCTTAACGCTGGGACCCGGTGTGCGCTGGCTGTCGCGTCGCGGCATCCCCGCGCCACTGTCGGCATTTGTGATGATCTTCGGCTTTGCCGGGATGATCGGTGTCGCCGTCCTTCTGTTAGGAGGATCGGTCGCCAACTGGTTTGACGAAATCCCCCGCATCTCCTTTGAACTGCGAGACAAACTGCGCGGGATAACCGAGTCTGTGGCCGCGGTGCAGGATGCGTCGAAACAGGTCGAGGATCTGGCCAAGGGCGGCGAGGATGCCGCTGCCACAGTCGTTTTGCAGCAACCCGGCCTGCTGACCACGGCTGTCAGCAATCTGGCCAGCTTCGTCACCTCCCTCGCGGCGGGTCTGGTGCTGGCCCTGTTCCTGCTTTCGGCAGGTAACCTGTTCTATGTCAAGATCGTGGAGTCCTTTCCCCGCTTCGGCGACAAAAAGCGCGCTATTATGGTCATTTACGAGATAGAAAGACGCATGTCGCATTACATCGTTGCGATCACGGCGATCAACGCCGTTCTGGGGCTTGCCATCGCCGCAGCCATGTATTTTCTGGATATGCCTTACCCCTTTGTCTGGGGCCTCGCGGCCTTCTGCCTCAACTATCTGCCATTTCTGGGGGGTGTCATCGGCATGATCGGGGTGGGCGCCTTTGCCATCGTCCATTTCGACAGTCTCTACTATGCGCTGCTGGCCCCCATCGCCTATCAAGCGCTGACCGCGATCGAGGGGCAGGTCCTTACGCCGATGCTGCTGGGGGCCCGCTTGCAACTGAATACGGTCGCCGTGTTCCTGACAGTGATCTTCTGGGCCTGGCTCTGGGGTATTCCGGGCGCATTGATGGCGGTGCCGATCCTCGTGTTGATCAAGGTCATCTGCGATCATGTGCCCGCACTGGCAACCTTCGGCAACTTCCTCAGCGGACGAGCGATAGAAGTCATTCCCGATGAAACGGCGAGCAAAGGCTTGGCGGAAACACCGCCAGTCTGATGGTGCAGACCCATCTGCGAATTTGCCTAAAAAGTCAGCCTGGCAGAGGCAACACGGCGTCAGCCCGTCAGACAGGCGGGCGAAAGACCTGCGTTGTCTGCGTTTCTCTTTCATAGCGCGCGGTCAGTTCAAAGATGGCTGCTTCATCGTGAATGGGTGCCGCAACTTGAAATCCGACCGGTAGTCCTGATTGTGTCATGCCCAAAGGCATAGACGAGGTTGGGAGCGCTTTTACAACTTCCTCAGACCTAATGACGCACGATAGCACAAAACGACTGCTTCTTCCGCGAGGGCGATGCACAAAAACAGCGCGCGGATTTCGCAAAAGCAGCGAACCGCCGCTTTACAGATGCTGCGCTCCTGCATTGGCCGCGGACATCAAGGTCCGGTCTGGGCCGTGAGCTACGGAATGATTTCGGGGTCGACAAATTCATAGGTAGCATCGCTTCTACGGTCGATACATGTTTAATGTGAACGGGATGGAGACCGGATGCCACGATGACGACTTTTGACGATGAAGACCTGCGGACACATCAGCGTGAAGTTCAGCGATTGCTGGGTCGATGCATGTTGCGGTTGCAACAGTATGAGCGGCTAATCAAGGCGATGGTGGTACATTATGGGGCCTCAGGGCCAATTCTTGAGTTGGAGCGGACTCGGGCCGCGCAAATTGACGGCACAGCGCGTAAGACACTCGGCACCTTGGTTGGCGAACTCCTTGGAACGTGTGTTATTGCAGATAAGAACGGTCACGACGAAGACACGCCCATCAATTCTCCAGAGAACGTCAATTGGTTCGCCATGCAGACGTCAGTCGGCCTATCGGACGCAGATTTTGCTCAGGCAGAGCAGGAACTTGGAGAATTGGTAGGCCTTCGGAACAATCTGGTTCACCATTTCATCGAGCAGCATGACATTTGGAGCGTGAACGGATGCCGTCGCGCGAAAGATGCTCTTGTGACGGCATACAGCCGCATCGACCGAAATTTAGCACAGCTTCGGGAATGGGCCGAAGAGATGAAGAACGTGCAGCAGGCGATGTCGAACGTTATCCAGTCGGCAGAGTTCGCAGACTGGTTCGACAACGGCATTGCTCCCGATGGCACAGTAGAGTCGAATGCCTCGGGTATAGTGACGGCCTTACGAGAAGCATTCGGTGCCCTCGCCGCCGATGGGTGGGCGCATTTGGTTGAGGCTGGCAAATGGATTGTCGAAAGGTATCCCGAGCAACTGCCTGCCAAATATGGATACCAAAGTTGGCGGCAGGTCGTGCATGAGTCCCCCATTTTGGAACTTCGGTATTTTGAAATGCATGGGCAACGCATGGCCTTCTATCGGGAGAAAGAGAGTACCGAGAATCCGCTTTAGGATACGTCGGCGTCGCGCGAATTGTTACGTTGCATCAAACGGCCGCTTTTGGGAAGCTGCACCGCAGCGCAGGTAGCGGCTATGATTGACTGGTAAGGGCCGCGAGCCACGTTTCAAGGTTTGATTTCGTAGTAGGTCAGACCCTCACTGGCCGGCCTTTCAATCAATCCCCGCGCCACCGCTGGCTTGCGAGACGTTAAAAGGTCTGCAAGATCAATTGCGACAGGCTGCACATCAAACGCATGGGTGTGATTGCGGCAACGCTCCTTGCCTAGGTTCCAAACCGCACACACATCTCGGTCCAACGCGCTGACATCAACTGTATCAACGCCAGCCATCATCAGCCTAAACCGGCCTCCTAGCCCAATGGCCGGGCTTCTGTTCACGCCATAAGACGCCAGCAAGGCCACGTCGTTCGAATTGGCGTAGATCGACCAAATCGGGCTGATATTCGGGCCGAGCTGCAAGGTCTGCTGAAAATACGCCTTGCGCACATCTGGGGCTACCAAGACCACATTGCTGATGCCCAGTTGCGGAGGCTCCGCAAGGAAACGCAAGGCGTCCATTGCCACAAGCCCGCCCATGGAATGCGCGATGATCGAGATGTCATAGGTCTGCCCTTGATCCACAAGCAGTTTCAGCGTGGCCAGAAAGGACCTCAGATAGACGCGGTTGAAATCAACGCCATCGCGATCCCGAACATAGCCAGACAATTGCCCCATACTCGGCCAGCTCCAGAGCACGACATCCCCCTCAATAGCCAGATCTTCGGTCACGGAGACCGCCCAGTTGGCCGCGTCTTCGAAACTGTTGTTGAACCCGTGGATCAAAATCGTCACCCCCTGATCCGGTTGGCGCTGGCTGAAAACCCGCTTTATACAGTCGCCATGTCCTGTCGTCATCCCGTCGGGGCTGATTGCCATCGCACCGGTGAAGGGCTCCCCAAAGTGACGGCTATCCTCGCGGGTGTAATTCAGCTGAAAGCAATGCAGGGGCGTGCTCGCATCCATCTTATATCCGAAGCGCTGTCGCACATCGTGATCGGCTTCATCATTTCGGGGTGTTGCCACAAACAGATGAGCGGGCCGCCCGGCACCATTGCGCGAAACATCGTTCTCGGCGCGGGGGGCAGAGTCACCTGGTTCAGCGATCTCGATATCACCGATCAGGTCGCGGATCTCTTCTTGGGAAAGCCCATAGGCCTGCGCAATCTGCTCAGAAACCGACACTTGTTCGGGAATCACATTGGAAAAGCTGGCCACTTGCACCCCATATTCCTCCGCTTCCCGGAGGGTCTCCTCATACGTCTCAACCAAGGTTTCTCGTGCTGCCAGCGACGCTTTTTGCGCTGCGCCTTCCAGGGTTTTTAGCTGTCGTGCCGTAAGCGCATCCGCCCCCGTTTGACCGATAACGAAAAATCCGGTTCGCGCGCTGGCATCCGTATAAAGTGCACCGCCCGAAGATACTTCATAGAACTGTCTCAGGTCGCCTTCCGGCAGGCTTAGCACTTCGGCGCCATCAATCACGCCAGCTTCCAAACTCTGAAACACCTCAGAGGATGACAGCGACTGAGGGACAGCTCCCAACTGTTCAAGAAGCTCCGTCGAAGCGCTTCCAGCAGTGCGCAACTTCAGTCCCTGCAAATCTGCGAGGTTTGCCGGTGCCTGCCGAGCGAAGACACTGCTCGGAGAAGATGGCCATGTCGCCAAACCATAGAGGCTGAGATCACCCAGCAAGGCCGTGGCCCCCAATTCCAAGGGTGCTCTCTGTCCCTGTCTTTCCGCACCGGGTGCTACGCCAAAAAACGACTTCTCGTATGCAGAGAGCATCTCAACCGTCGGGATCTTCTCTTCATTGCGCGCTACAAAAGCAAGCAACTCCGTGCTTAAGAGAGCGACAGCTTCGGTTTTGAGGGCCTGCTGCACTGTGGCGACCGGGCCGCCGAGCGTGGAATAGGGCAAAACATCCAGCTTGAGACCCGCTTCGGCTAAGGCATCATCAGACATGATGGTTTCAATGAACCGCTCCGTTGGCGGGTCGCGAAAATCTGGCACAGCAAATAGCAGATCCGCGGCTGAGGACATCGCGGCGACCGAGCAAAACACGCCTGTGCAGGCAATGGTGACCAGGGATTTTCTTTCAAAGGGTTTAGGTAAATGAACAACGGGCAATGTCAGGCTCCTATTCAATTGAGCAAAACGAACTAGAAAAATATTAATGTCACGATACCAAAGAAACGCCGTTTCTCAAAGTCAATGCGAGAGCGATTGGTCGGGTTGCCACCATTGCGTGATACCTGACGAAGCACTTCCAAATCGCCCGTTTGCAAGTATCTCATTTGGGGGGATGGAGTTCTCAGTTACCGTTACCTCGAACTGATTAGGCCTGTAGACAGCTCTAGACGTCCGCTTTGGTTAGCTGCGTCGTGGCATTGGATTTCACTTTGAGTGGCGGCTTAGGGTGGGTTTAATCATTCGAACAGTTCCCTCTGCTTCATCCAGATCGCAGGAAACGGCTCAAGCATCCGGGCCAATGTGAGGTCCTTTGGTCCCTGCTTCCCGTTTAGGATCGCTTCGACGATGTCGGGCGCGAGCTGGGTCAGGCGCAGCACACGCGTCATGTAAGAGGGTGCGATCCCTTGGCGCTCCGCCATTTCTGCGATTGTGGCGAACTCGCCAGTTTCCAGCATGCGCTTCCAGCGGAACGCCCGCGCCAGCGCCTTGATCAAAGTGTTGTCCATCTTGCTGTGCCCAGATGCCCCATCCGGCAACTGCATTTCCTTGCGGCCGCCACGCTTCACGCGGCGGAACGGGATGTGCAGCGTGATGGTCTCGGGGATCGGCGTACCGCGTGTCATGCAGCCTCTCCGATGTCGCCGGTCAGCATTTCGCGGGCGAGGCCGCCGAGGCCGTCGACACGGAGCCGCACCTTCAGGCCGTCTATGCCGATGTCAACGCGCTCGACCAGCAGCGCCAGAATGCGGGCCTGCTCGGCGGGGAAGAGTTCGTCCCAGAGCGGATCGAGGCGGGTCAGTGCGTCACCGGCATCGGCTTCAGTGACCTCACCATCCTGCGTGCGTGCCGCCTTCCATGTGCCCGCCACAATCTCGGGCTGACGGAACACAGCGCGGAGCTGGTCGATGACGGCGGTTTCAATTTCGCCCGCCGGAACACGGCTTACCGGGCATGATCCTGCACCGTGCTTCAAAACCGTCTGGCTGACATAGTATCGGTAAAGCTTGCCGCCCTTGCGGGTGTGGGTCGGCGAGAACGCGGCACCATCGGGTCCGAACAGCAGCCCCTTCAGCAGCGCAGGCGTGTCTGCCCGTGTGCGGGCGGCGCGCTTCCGGGGGCTCTCCTGCAGGATCGCATGGACACGGTCCCACGTCTCGCGGTCGATGATGGCATCGTGCTCGCCGGGGTAGCTGGCGCCCTTGTGGACCGCCTCGCCGATGTAGGCGCGGTTGCTGAGCATCCGGTAGATGTATTTCTTGTCGATCCGGTTGCCGCGCGGCGTCCGGAGGTTCCTCGTGCCGACCTCCCGCGCCAGTTCCGTGCAGGACCCGATCTCAAGAAAGCGGTCGTAAATCCAGCGCACATGCGTTGCGGCTTCTTCGTCGACCACCAGTTTCCGATTCCCGACGCGATAGCCGTAGGGCGGCACCCCGCCCATCCACATGCCCTTCCGGCGAGAGGCAGCGACCTTGTCGCGGATGCGCTCGGCTGTGACCTCGCGCTCGAACTGGGCGAAGGACAGCAGGATGTTCAGCGTCAGCCGACCCATCGACGTGGTGGTATTGAACGACTGGGTGACGGAGACGAAGGTCACGCCGTTTCGGTCAAAGACCTCGACCAGCTTGGAAAAATCCATCAGCGAGCGCGACAGGCGGTCGATCTTGTAAACGACGACGACATCGACCAGCCCGTCTTCGATATCAGTCAGCAGCCGTTTCAAGCCGGGACGCTCCAACGTGCCGCCGGATACGCCACCGTCATCATACTGATCGCGGACCAGCACCCAGCCCTCGGAGCGCTGGCTGGCGATGTAAGCCTCGCAGGCCTCCCTTTGGGCGTGCAGGCTGTTGAACTCCTGCTCCAGCCCTTCTTCGGAGGATTTCCGGGTGTAGACGGCGCAGCGCAGTTTTCTGACAATGGGTTTGGTCATGCGCCCCTCCGGAGGTTTTTCAGGCCAAAGAACACCCAGCCGTTCCAGCGCGTGCCGGTGATCGCGCGGGCAATGGCAGAGAGCGACTTGTAGGGCCGTCCCTGCCAGTTGAAACCGTCAGAAGTGACCGTGACGATCTGCTCGACACCCTGCCATTCGCGGATCAACCGCGTGCCGGTGATGGGCATCAGATCGGCGCGGATCCGGCTTTTCTTGCGATCACCTCCGTCCAGTTCTTCGCCAAGCCGTTCCAGCCGCCGGATCGTTTCGGGCTTCAGCCCGCCATAGGCCAGTTCTTGAATGCGATAGGCCAACCGGCTTTCGAGATACCGACGATTGAATGGCGGTGGCTCGCTGTCGAACAACGCGCGCCATTGCTGCTTTAACTCAGGTGTTGGGGTGGTCTTCAGCGCCGCCAGGCGGGCAGGGATGGGATCGGTCATGCTAATCTCCGTTTTGAGGTGGTTGCATGAGCGCTCTGGTCGGGCGAGTTGTGTAGCGGAAATTCTCCATCCTTCGCAGATACTTGGTCTGCGTCTCTCATGTGCAGCCGGACCAGCCCAAGCGCCAGAATGCGGCAGAGTTCAGCACGGCGTTCGAGGGGCTTGAGGTGGCATGGATTCAGCGCGTTCCCGCTACAAAACAGTGATCGGTTCATTGGAGCGCCTTATCGGTGTTCATGTCATGACGCAGGCACAAGCCACTCCACCCCCGTCCTCTAGCAACAGTTGCAGGTCGAAAGCCGCGCTGCCGCAAAGCTTCTCCAAGCGACTTGATTGATCCAACCGCACAGCCTGTTTGTTCGGCCCATGATTTCCAGTTCGAGAAAAGCGCTTTTGAGGATGCACGAAGCTCAGTCCCCTGATTGCAGCACTCAGCGATCCACTGTCCGACCAGATCTTCATCCTCAAAGTACTGTCTGGCCGCAGTGAGAATACATTCCGGCGGTGCTAGGCCCATGCGCTGCCAGTCCGTGCATCCATCAAGCATCCAACGAAGAATGCCATCACGTTCGTCTTTTAGCTTATCCACGAGCAGCAGATCGCGCTTTTCAGCAGGAATTGTGATATCAAATGGAACGAGATGCAGGCGCCGCCGCATGGCCTCCCCACATCCTGAGAGTTGAGGGCGGTGATTGCCTGCGATGACAAGTTTGAATTGTGGCGTGAACTCGAAGTGGTCCTGTCGCATGAAGTTGGCCCGGACTTTTTCACCGCCAGTAACGCTCTTTATGCGGCCTTCGGCCCAGCTGTGGCCCTGTTCCGTCTCTGGAACCACTACGAGGCGTGCGGCGCGGAGACCAGCCAGTTCCGTGAGGTGGCGCGTGCCACGTGTTGACATGAAAGTGTCAAGCGTTGCAGTCGCGGCATAGTCACCGAGAACATGGGCAATCGTGCTAAGAAATACCGATTTGCCGTTGGCGCCGTCGCCATGCAAAAACGCAAAGCTCTGCTCCTGCGTCGAGCCGGTCAGGCAGTAACCTGCCAGTCGGCGGAGATAAGATGCCAGAGCCTTGTTTGCGCCGGTGATCTCGTCGAGGAACGTTAGCCATCGAGGGCAATTGCCTTTTGCGGAGGCGTTCGTCATCTGGGTCAACATGAGCTCTGCGCTTTGCGGAAGGATTTCACCGGTTTCCAGATCAATCATGCCCGAGGGCGTGTTGAGCAGCATTGGGTGTGCGTCCCAGTCAGAGGCCTGCGTGGCAATGCGCGGGTCGCAGGTGACAATACGTAGGCTGGCTGCAATCGTCCGGTCGCTGGCGATGCGGCGGGCCTCAGCTGGTCGATCACAGTCAGCGGCAGCAGCACGACAGATCATGCGGGCGAGTTCGCGCGCCCCGCCGGTCATGTCGCGCGTCCAGACCTGACCGGTCCAATGGAACCAGGCACCCCACTGTGCGACATGCTTCCAATTTGCTCCGTGTTGGTGAGCATAGAGGTCGGCAATGGCATCTTCGCTCTGCTCGGGCGCGACAACCTCTCGGCTGGAATCGCGATTCATAGATGGCATTGGCCCATTTTTCCTGATGTCCAATTGCAGCAGGGCTTTGAATTCACGATCAAGCCGATCTTCACCCCAAGGCGGGACAATCATTGCCTCGTTATGATCACATGTTGCGCGCCATGCCTCGTCCAGTGTGCAAGCCCGTCGCCTAGCATTCCGGATCCAGTGTCCCATCACTTTCGACAGGGCCTCGAAGCGGGTTATATCATCCACCGCACCAGAGTGAATCTGACGTGTCGCAAGGTCCATTGTGGTTGGGCTCGGCGCGGTATGATATGTACCGCCTGAGCTGATCTGAGGCGATACCAAGGAGGGCATTTCGCGGACAGCCTCCGCCAACTCTTCCAAATCGTAGTCGCAGTCGTCGCTTTCGATAATGCGCACGAGAGCTTTGACGCCATTCTTGCCATGGATGGTTCCGGCCACGCGGATGGGCTGCGCAAGGGTTTTGAAGGCAGTGTCTCCACCAAGCTTGATTGCAAGATTCTCGCGCAGGCCACGAACCCGCTCGAGATCGGAACCGGATGCCGCCTCGGTGAGGCGCCAGTAGAGATGGCACTTTTGCTGTCCGGCATCGGTTATGCCGCCAGAAGCGATTTCGAGTGATGGTTTGCCCAGATGATGGACAGCATGCGCACGCTTGCCATTGATGTCACCTTTATCCAGATCGATGACGATCACACAGGTTTCCAAGATGTTTTTGGCACGGGCCGATTTGTCCGGTCCAACAGTGCACGGCACGACATAGACGCCGCAGCCTTGATCGGCCGCCGTGGCCGCCTTGGACATCAAGAAGCCGGGAAGTTGCGCGATGTCCGGAAAGGATTGATAAGGGTTTTGCCGCGCCATGCCAGTTTCGGACAGGATCCGAACTGGAACGAATCCGTCAACATATCGAAAAACTGCGTCGCAATAGATCGCGATGACATCAGGATCGATAACGGGTGGTGAAGACTGCCTGGGATCGCAGGTCATTGGAGACTTCCAGCGCTGCTACGATGGCGATTTTCGTAATCAAGGATATCCTGGACGCGGTACCGGACGGAGCCACCGATTATGCTGAACTCAGGCCCCTTCAGCAGGCTGCGCCATCTCTGAAGAGTGCGAGATGAAATGTCCCAATGATCCGCAAGCACCGCTTCGGTGACAAAGCTCGATGTTGGTCTTTCGCTTATCGGTATGTCATTCTGATTGCGCATTGGGCTGCCCTTGCGGTTTGCAGGTATGCCCTCAGGATAGATTTGCTGATGCGTGAATTCTCCTGTTGTGACGTGACAAGATTTGATCCTCACGTGACAACAATCACGAGGACCGTAGTCAATTTGGGTAAGTCAAGGGGCTACGACGTGACAAAAGCACTCTGCGACGTGACACGCCATTACGAGAGGTCATCAGTGTACCAACTTGGCTACTCTATGATTCTTCGTCAATCAGGACGATTGAAGGTGCGAGTCTGTAGCCTTGAGGCGATCTCGTCTGGATGAATCTGTCTGAAGCCAGTTCTTCGCCATGCAACAGCTTGTAGCTCTCACTGATTATATGCCGGCAGCGCTTCACCTGTTGCCGAATGGTGCTCTTTGGCTTGCTTTGCCTTGCGGCCAGCGTTCCTGAAGCAACATAGCGGTAATCGCTCGGTGACCGGAGAGTGATCAGGTCCTCCAAGAATGTCGGTTTCAAATCGGTGGGTACGATGGCCGGAGGGCCGGTCAGAACACAAAGTCCACGGATATTGACAACCGGGGAACCATCTTCATTTGCGAATACGACCCGCAACGGATCCTCAGGATTAAGAACCAGATCAACTTCATCTTCTGGCTTAGTTTCTGGCAGTCGGGTCTCGACCGCTGGGGGGGTAGTAAGGGAAGGGTTTAGCCCTTCTCTTCGCTGCCCAATAATGAGAGCGACGAGTGACGTCCCCGGTAGTTTGCCATGAAGGATATCGCGAAGCCGCTCGCGTAGAACCCCCTCCAGAACCTGCTCGACATTCTTGCCATGGCGCATATGCATTGCGACAGATTGATCAAGAACCGATTGCTTCGATTGCTCGGGGTGACCATCAGCGATCCTCGCAAACTCGGTACCGAATGCCATCAGAAAAGCTCGCTGATCGCCAGTGCATAAACTCAAGGCGTGGCGGGTCCATTCGACAGCTATCGTCTGTGATTGCAGATTATAGCGTGGATCATAGAGGACGTCGGTCGCATAGTCGGTGGCAAAATCATAACTTCCGAGACCAGCTGCCAGAAGGGCAAAGCGTCTGTCGAGACACTGTGAACACGCACCACAATGCGTGTGTAGTGTGGTCTGTTCGCGGATGCTGGTGCAACTGACGCTTATGGGGATCTGCGCCGTACCGTTGTGTTGAGCTATTCGTTCGACCACGTCGCGCTTGGTCAGCCAGCAGTATTGGTTTTCGATCGACACATGGTCTGGCCCTAGATGTTTCATGAGCGCGTTCAGCTTACGTAGAGACAGGGGGTGTGTTGTTCGCGTCGCCATTGTGCCCACAACTTGTGAGCTGATCGGAAGGTTGTGACTGATCACGCCGTTTTCATAGAAACTCAGACGTTGTGCTCCGAATGACTTGGCCACCAATTGCCCGAGAGCGGCAAATAAAAAGGACCTTGAACGTTGCGAGGAGTCACTTGCCTCTTGGCCGACCCGACGAGCCAGAACATGGATGTGCAAGACGCGCCCTTCGAACCTATGCGCCAGATACTCACCAAGCTTGACTTGTCGAGAGATG
>JGI25322J35698_1001565_pt1 | contig 14091 bp, 14 predicted proteins | sample AutmiccBRH37_all_FD_35698 | JGI IMG/M metagenome (IMG submission 35698) | reverse complement strand
GGGAAGAAGCGCCCTTCCGGGTGCTGGCCAGATGCACCTATGCGCGACATGATTTCGGCATCAGTCAAACCATCCAGGGTTTGCTCCAGCTTGGGCTGATTNTGCAGGGCGCTACGCAACTGGCGGAANTTCCAGCCCTCGACCAGGGTCAGNCTGTATTGCACCACTTCGCCACGCTGCCAAAGCCCNATCATGTCCCGCGCCGTCATAGTGGGGGACAGGCGATACTCGCCGGTNTGCAAGCTCTGCCCGGACAGGTTCAAACGCCAATACAAACGCAACCAGAAGGCATCCTCCAGTACGCCTTCGGCCTCCAANCGCTGAAGCACGCCACTGGGCGTATCGCCCGGACGCACGTCGAGCAGCAGGGCCTCGTNGGNAACNGCCAGAGGCTGCTCGAGCGCAGCATGCTGTTTCCAGGTGAACAGCCCGAGCGCAATCGCCGCCAACAGCAACNCTGTCAGCAGCAGAACAAGAATTTTACGGATCACGAATCACTCAACAGGTCGGCGACAACGGACTGCAGTTTACGGGTCAGCGGACCGACGGGCCAGACGCACTCGGCCAAAGCTGTCACGGGCCAGATGCCGTAAAGGCTGTTGCAGAGGAATACCTCATCGGCCTGCACAAGCTCGGCATAGCTGATGTCGTCGATCACGACCGGGAGCCCGTGCTGTACTGCGCGCGCAATGATCTCCTCACGCATGACCCCAGCGACTCCGCAACGAGTCAGCGGCGCGGTACGCAGTTTGCCGGCTTCCACGATGAACAGATTACTGAAAACGCCCTCCACCACCCGGCCGGACATATCGCGCATCAACCCTTCCGCGTAGACCGGATCATGCCACTCGGCACGCGCCAACACCTGCTCCAGGCGATTCAGATGCTTGATGCCGGCGAGTCGCGGTTGCTCGGCAAGCCGGGTCTCGCACGGAAACAGCCTGATGCCGTTTTCAGCATGCTGTGGCGGATAAGCTGGAGAGGGCGAGCCTAACAGCAGACGCTGCGGCTGACACGGCTGTGGCGTTGCATAACCACGCTTTCCGGCGCCACGCGTGACGATGAGCTTGGCGACGCCCTGCCCCAGTGCCCGGCAGAAGCGCATCAGCTCATTGCGCAGCAGATTTGCATCAACGGGAATGGCAAGGCGCTCACAGCCATCTTGCAGCCGCTGCAGATGGCGTTCGACCAACCGCGCCTGGCCACCTGCGACGCGAATAGTCTCGAACAGCCCATCGCCGTAGGCCAGTCCTCGATCATGAATGGGCAGCCCATCACAGGGCTCCCCGTTCAGCCAGCTCAATGTCACTCGGCGAACCGGCGGAATACCAGCGAACCGTTGGTTCCGCCAAAACCGAACGAGTTGGACACCGCCACTTCGATCGGTCGGGGCTTGGCCTCGTGCGGAACGAAATCGAGGTCGCAGCCTTCATCCGGCTCATGCAGATTGATGGTCGGCGGCGCGACCTGATCACGAATAGCCAGAACACTGAAGATCGCTTCCACCGCACCGGCAGCACCCAGCAGGTGGCCGACCATGGATTTGGTGGAACTGACCGACAGCTCATAGGCGTGATCACCAATACGCTGCGAATAGCAGCAGCCTCGGCCTTGTCACCTGCGGGAGTCGAGGTGCCGTGTGCATTGATGTAATGCACCTGATCGACATTCAACTGGGAGTCCTTCAGCGCATTGCGGATGCAGCGCGCAGCACCGGCGCCGTCGTCGGGTGGCGAGGTCATGTGGTACGCATCGGCGCTCATGCCGAAACCGATCAGTTCGGCGTAGATGTGCGCCCCCCGGGCCTTGGCATGCTCCAGCTCCTCCAGCACCAGCGCACCGGCACCATCGGAGAGGACGAAACCGTCGCGCCCCTTGTCCCAGGGCCGGCTCGCAGCCGCCGGGTCATCGTTGCGGGTGGACAGTGCGCGTGCTGCCGCAAAGCCTCCGATACCAAGCCCACTGGCAGCCATCTCGGAACCGCCGGCCACCATGACATCCGCCTCGCCATAGGCGATGTTNCGGGCGGCCATGCCAATGCAGTGGGTGCCCGTGGTACAGGCGGTAGCGATCGCATAGTTGGGGCCCTGCAATCCCAGATGGATCGACAGGAAACCAGACACCATGTTGATGATGGAGCCCGGCACGAAGAAGGGAGATATACGCCGCGGACCTTGCTCGATAAGTGCCTTGCAGCTGTTTTCGATATTGGTCAGGCCGCCGATACCGGACCCCATCGCGACGCCGATGCGCTCCCGATTGGCGTCAGTGACCTCCAGCCCGGAATCACGCACCGCCTGGAAACTCGCGGCAAGGCCGTACTGAATGAAGAGGTCGAGCTTGCGTGCCTCTNTTGCCGGCANATACTGCTCGACATCGAAGCTTTTGATCGACCCGCCAAAACGAGTGGAATAGGCAGAAAGATCCATGTGCTCGATCAGGCCGATACCACTGCGGCCGGCGAGAATTCCCTGCCAGCTGCTTGGCACATCGTTACCCAGTGGCGATAGCATGCCCATCCCGGTGACTACGACGCGTCTACGCGACACAGCGATTACTCCTATACCTAAACGTACTTGGCTCGGTTCCCGCCAAGACAGGAACCATCCCCGGTTGGGTGCAATGGAGCCCCCGCGACCTGGATGAATCCCTNTCAAAGAAAAGCCGCACTACCTCGTTCAAAGGCAGTGCGGCTGTTNCTGTTTCTGAAGCAGATTACAACTTACTGCGCGTGCGCGTTGATGTAATCGATGGCTTCCTGAACGGTGGTGATCTTCTCAGCTTGCTCGTCCGGGATCTCGGTCTCGAATTCCTCTTCCAGAGCCATCACCAGCTCAACGGTGTCAAGAGAGTCGGCACCCAGGTCTTCGACGAAGGAAGCGCTGTTGGTTACTTCCTCTTCTTTAACGCCAAGTTGCTCGGCAACGATTTTCTTGACGCGTTCTTCGATGGTGCTCATACCTTGTTTTCACTCCTATGGAAAAATCAGGCAGCTGGTTTGCGCGGTAGTGTATAGAAAGCGTTTTCCGCATTTCAAGCTGGAAGCAGGCAAGCATGACGCCGCCTTCAACCTTCTGTCTATAAACCAGCTGCGGTTTTATAGCTAATTTAAAGACAGCCTCTAAGACTGTCCTCCTGCGTAGGGCGTCACACTCAGCTCATGTACATGCCGCCATTCACCGGAACGGTAGCACCGGTGACGTAGGCAGCGCCGTCCGAAGCGAGAAACGCAACGACCTTTGCAATTTCTTCGGCCTGACCGAGACGTCCCAGGGGAATCTGCCCCACGAGCGCATCACGCTGGGCTTCCGGCAACTCGCGAGTCATGTCGGTATCAATGAAACCAGGCGCCACGGAATTNACCGTGATACCACGAGAACCGACCTCACGAGCCAATGCACGGCTGAAACCCTCCAGACCGGCCTTGGCTGCCGCGTAGTTTACCTGTCCGGCGTTGCCCATGGCACCAACCACCGAACCGATATTGATGATTCGNCCCCAGCGAGCCTTGGTCATGCCGCGCAGCACGGCCTTGGAGAGGCGATACAGGCTATTCAGGTTGGTGTTGATGACGTCATGCCACTCATCATCCTTCATGCGCAGCATCAAGTTATCGCGGGTAATACCGGCATTGTTGACCAGNATTGCCGGCTGTCCGAGATGCTGCTGAATGTGCTCAAGAGTGCTGCTGACAGATTCATCGTTGCCAACATCGAGCACCAGCCCAGCGCCTTCGATACCGTTTTCCCTCAGTGTCTCGGCGATGCGCTCGGCGCCGGTTGGCGTGGTCGCAGTACCAATTACGATCGCGCCCTGGCGGCCCAACTCAAGGGCAATGGCCTGGCCAATACCGCGGCTCGCGCCGGTTACCAACGCCACCTTACCTTGCAGATTCATAGCATTCTCCTTGTTCAAGCCAATGCGGCACGAGCGGCCGCGAAGGCCTCGGGGGTATCCAGATTGTAGGTGCTGACGCCCTTGACGCAGCGTTTGTTGAGGCCCGACAGAACCTTGCCGGGTCCGCACTCGACCAGCGAGGTGACGCCACGGTCTCCCAGAGCAACCATGGACTCGACCCAGCGCACCGGACTGTAGAGCTGTGCCAGCAGATCACGCTTGAGCACTTCCAGATCCGCGACGACTGCTGCGCTGACGTTCTGCACCAACGGAATCTGCGGCGCTTGCCATTCGATCGACTCCACCGAGGAAGCGAAGCGTTCGGCAGCCGGACGCATCAGATCGCAATGAGAGGGGACACTCACCGGCAAAGNCATCGCACGCTTGGCACCTTTGGCCTTGCACGCTTCGATCGCGCGCTCTACCGCCGCCGCACTGCCGGCAATCACCACCTGACCCGGAGCGTTGAAGTTGACCGCACTGACCACCTCACCTTGCGCGGCCTCGGCACAGGCGGCCAATACATCGGCATCTTCCAGCCCGAGAATGGCGGCCATGCCGCCCTGCCCGGCCGGCACTGCCTGCTGCATCAATTGACCGCGCAATTCAACCAGCTTGATGGCGTCAGCGAACGGCAGGCTGCCCGCCGCCACCAGAGCGGAGTACTCACCGAGGCTGTGTCCGGCAACGAATGCGGGCTGCGCGCCGCCTTCTGTCTGCCACAAACGCCAGATTGCNATGGAGGCGGCAAGAATCGNCGGCTGGGTCTTGTCGGTCTGATTCAGCTGTTCTTCCGGACCGGTCTGGGTCAACGCCCAAAGGTCGTACCCGAGCGCCGAAGATGCCTCGGCAAAAGTATCGACGACCACGCTTTGCTGGGCACCCAGCTCGGCCAGCATGCCAAGGGACTGAGACCCCTGACCGGGAAAGACGAAAGCAAGTGATGCGGACATGAAACGACTCTCTTGTGGTTCTGTTCGTCTGAAGAATACGCCAGGGACCGGCGTCGCGAATTTCAGTTGGATGGCTGGCCACCACCTGCGGTCACATCATCCACATCATCGTACNGATGAGGCGGCCGCAGAAAATGCCCCAGCCTGCTCCTCAGTTGCCCAGGGAGATCATGCTCGACATCCTGCGCCGCGCGCCGGATCGCTGCTTTGAAGCCGTCCGCNCCNGCACTACCATGACTCTTGACGACAATTCCCTGCAGCCCGAGAAAGCTCGCACCGTTGTACTGAGCCGGATTGAGATCCGCCCGCAGACGGCGCAACAACGGCAATACGACAGCACCGACAATGCGCGCGCCAAGCGAACGNTTGAAAAGCGCCTCGACTCTGGCGACCAGCATCCCAGCCAAGCCCTCGCTGGATTTGAGCAATATGTTGCCGACAAAGCCATCGCATACGACCACGTCGGCTTCACCGCGATACAGCCCATCCCCCTCGATGAAGCCCTGATAGTTGAGATCAGNGGCCTGCTGCAACAGCAGCGCGGCTTGCTTGACCTGCTGATTGCCCTTGATCTCTTCGGTACCGACATTCAGCAGCGCGACCCTAGGCTGCTGTCGTCCCAGCGATTCGGCCGCCACAGCCCCCATGACAGCGAACTGGAAAAGCTGCTCGGGCGGGCAATCGACATTTGCGCCCAGGTCCAGCAGCAGGCATGGGTCAGCCTGCGTAGGGAGCGCTGTCACCATCGCCGGCCGATCGATACCTGGCAGCGTTCTCAGAACCTGGCGCGCCAATGCCATCAGCGCGCCGGTGTTACCGGCGCTTACACAAGCATTNGCNTTACCGTCGCGAACCTGCTCGAGGGCAATACGCATGGAAGAGCGTGGCTTGCCACGCAAAGCCTGAGCCGGGCGTTCAGCCATACCAATGATTTCAGACGCATCGACGATTTTCAGGCGCGAACGATCGACCCCAGGATGCTGGGCGACAAGCTGNTCGANAAGGGAAGATTGGCCGACAAGGACCAGATGCAGCGAGGGGCTTTCAGCCAGACAGGACAGACTGGCCGGAACAATGCAGTGGGGACCGAAGTCCCCACCCATTGCATCGATCGCGATNACCGGAGCGGACAAGGATTACTCGTCAGCGCCCTTGTCGATCACCTTGCGACCACGGTAGAAACCGTCCGGGGACACGTGGTGACGCAGGTGAACTTCACCGGTGCTCTTTTCCACGGACAGAGCGTTCGGCTCGAGAGCGTCATGGGAACGACGCATGTCACGGGCGGAACGGGATTTTTTGTTCTGCTGAACAGCCATTTGGATCAACTCCTAAACGTTTGGGTCACGCTTTAACTGCGCCAGTACGCTGAACGGGTTGGACCGCGTTACCTCGTCCTCACTCGGTNNNGGCTCATCTGGCCCAACCGGCGGCTGGCAAATTTCAGGGTCATGGAGTGGAACAATCGGCAGAGCGAGCAACAGCTCGTCTTCGACCAGCGCCAGCAGATCCAGAGGATCCTCTCCCACTTCCAGCACGTCATACCCTTTGGGNAGGTGCTGGCTGCTCGCCCCTTCATTCACAACCGCGTAATCGCACTCGCTGTGAATCGGCAGAACAACCGGCTCCAGACAACGCTGGCANATCATTTTGACTTCAACGTCGAGCTGACTACGGATAACCGCAGTACGCTGCTCGTCGCGCCCAAAGGCAAAACTGGCGCGCACCACACCCTGATCATCCTCAAGAGGATCGGCGAGCCGCTTCAGCTGCGACAATTGCAGCTCACCGGCTAGGGTGGCCGCTCGGTCGGCGAGCTTGCGCGGATCAACGTGCGGTGGTATCGGTCCTTTCAACATAAGCGCGGCATTCTAGGGACGCGCCCGCAGCCTGTCAAAGGAATTCCGCCCAGCTTCACGACGCAACGCATACAATCTCGCACCTATATATAAAGGAGGAATCATGCGCCGCCTGCTGCTTGCATCCAGCTCACCCTATCGACAGGAATTGCTCTCCCGGCTGGGACTGCCGTTCGAAAGCTGCACCCCGGATATCGATGAAACCCATCTACCCGGAGAAAGCGCCGAACAACTCGTAAACCGACTCGCCGAGCAGAAGGCCAGAGCGCTTGCCGAGCGGTATCCGAATCACCTGATTATCGGCTCCGATCAGGCTGCAGTATTAGACTCGAAGATTATCGGCAAACCGCACACGTTCGAGCGGGCAAAACAGCAACTGCAATCCGCCAGCGGCAACAGCGTCCGATTTCTGACCGGACTGGCGCTCCTCGACAGCGCGACAGGCAGAATTCAGACCGACTGCATACCGTTCACCGTACACTTCAGAGAACTAGATGAAGCCCGAATCGAGCGCTATCTGAGAATTGAAAAGCCCTACGATTGCGCGGGCAGTTTCAAGGCTGAAGGATTAGGCATCAGTCTTTTCCGCGCCACCGAAGGCGAGGACGTTACCAGCCTGGTAGGCCTTCCGCTCATCCGCCTGGTGGACATGCTACTGAACGCAGGCTACGACGTTCCGTGAGCGCGAGCCGGCTGCTATCGCAACACCGGCCCCTGCACCCCAACCAGAACAGCCAAGCGTTCGGCGACGCCAGCACCAAGTTTCTTGGTAAAACGATCCAGCGGCGACTCTTTGACAGTGAAGTCCACCAGCTCGGGCTCACCGATCACCTCGCGCGCGACATGCGCCGTACTTCCCAAACCATCGATCAGCCCGAGCTCCAATGCCTGCTCCCCAGACCAGATCAGACCTGAGAACAACTCCGGATGCTGCTCCTCCTGAAGGCGATCGCCGCGACCACGCTTGACGCTGTCGATGAACTGCTGATGGGTGGTAGCCAGCACGCCTCGCCAGAACTGGATCTCCTCAGGCTTTTCCGGCTGGAACGGATCCAGAAAAGCCTTGTGCTCACCCGCCGTATAGACACGCCGCTCGACGCCGAGCTTTTCCATGGTTTCAACGAAGCCAAAGGTGGCCGCGGTTACACCGATCGACCCCACCAGACTGGACTTGTCAGCATAAATCTCGTCCGCGGCGCTAGCGATGTAGTACGCACCCGACGCCCCCAGGTCGGTAATCACCGCATAGACCTTGATGGCCGGATATTCGCCGCGCAAACGCCGGATTTCGTCATATATATAGCCCGACTGCACCGGACTGCCCCCCGGGCTGTTGATTCGCAGCACCACACCCTTGGTATTGGCGTCCTCGAAGGCCGCCCGCAAGGCACCGACGACGTTATCGGCGCTGGCAGGCTCTTCATCCGCGATCATGCCGCGCACATTGATGACCGCCGTATGACTACCCTCCGCGCCCTTGCTGGAACCAAACTGCAGCGCCGGGGAAAACAGGGCCAGCGCGCCGAACAGGTAAATGAAGGTCAATAACTTGAAGAAGATACCCCAGCGCCTAGCGCGCCGCTGCTCCTGAACCCCTGCAAGCAGCGTCTTCTCCAGCAGCTTCCAGCTGTTACGATCACCCTTGGACTCGTCTACCGGAGCCTTCCACTCATCCGACATTTGCATTCACCTCAGAAACCGCCAAGGAGCGCAGCCAATCACCAAGCTCCGAAAAATGATTGATCGCAGTGCGCGGCTTGCACTGCTGCAGGATGTGCAGTGGTTGTGCGCCATAAGCGACAGCTACGCCATCCACACCCGCGCGATGAGCCATCTGCAGGTCAAACACCGAATCACCGACCATCAGCGCCTGCTCCGGACGAGCACCGCAGTGAGAAAGAATCTGGTGGATCATCAGCGGATCGGGCTTGCTTGCCGTCTCGTCCGAACAACGGGTGATATCGAAGAAGTCCTCCCACCCCTGCCCAGCCAAAACGCGATCAAGGCCGCGACGCCCCTTTCCAGTCGCGACAGCGAGCATATACCCGGCGTCACGGAACTCGGATAGCGCCTTGGCGACTCCCGGATAAAGAGCCGAAGGCTGGGTCTCCAGGGACAGATAATACTCGCTATAGCAGTGACGAAAATCCTCGATCAGCGCGACATCCGCCTGATCCGGATACAACACGCCAATCGCTTCCGGCAAGGCCAACCCGATGATGCCTTTGACCGAGGCATCATCGACCTGCGGCAAACCACAATTTTGCGCCGCAACATGTATCGACTCGACAATACGCCCGATCGAGTCGACCAGCGTGCCATCCCAATCAAATATCAGAACCCGGTACTCACTCACCGAGACGCTCCAGCGTTCGCGCCCACATTTCGTCGACGGGCGCCTCCAGGGATAACTCACCGCCATCAGGCAGCGGAACCTTCAGCGCGTATGCGTGCAGGAACAATCGCTTGCCGCCTAGTTCGCGAATCTCGCGAGTGAACTCCTCATCACCGTACTTGCTGTCGCCAGCGATGCTGTGCCCGGCATGGCGCGCGTGCACACGAATCTGGTGCGTGCGACCGGTAACCGGCTTGGCCTCCACTAGCGTTGCGAAGTCACCGAAGCGACGAAGCACGCGAAACAATGTCAGCGCTTCCTTGCCGTCCTCGGTCACCTCGACCATTCGCTCACCAGAGCGCAGCGTGTTCTTCAGCAACGGCGCATTGACCTGCTTCTTCGAGGTTTCCCAGCGACCACGCACCAGAGCCATATAACGCTTGTCTACACCATCACCGCGCAACGCCTGATGCAGGTGGCGCAACATGCTGCGCTTCTTGGCGACCATCAGCAGACCGGAGGTATCGCGATCCAGTCGATGCACCAATTCAAGCTCCTTGGCATCAGGGCGCAGCTGCCGCAAAGCCTCGATCACCCCGTAGCTGAGCCCGCTACCACCATGCACAGCTATGCCGGCCGGTTTATTCAGTACGATGAGCGCCTTGTCCTCGTGCACGATGGCCTTTTCCAGCCTTTCCAACAGTCCTTGAGCAAGCGGCTCAGGCTCATCGCGCTCGGCCAGGCGCAGCGGCGGCACGCGCACCAGATCACCGGCTTGCAACTTGTACTCAGGCTTGATGCGCCCTTTGTTCACACGCACCTCGCCCTTGCGCAAGATGCGGTAGATCAACGTCTTGGGCACGCCTTTGAGCTGGTTGCGGAGAAAGTTATCAATGCGCTGGCCGGCAAGTTCCGGCGCGACCTCGAGTATTTGCACACCGGAGGTCTGGGAGGGGGTATTGGTCATCGCGGCATCATATCAATTTTCATGGATTTGAAGCACTTAAACATTGCTGTTATAGTCGCGAACGCCGCCAAAAGCGGTCAGGTCCAGGGATGCCAGCGATACCGCCAACCCAGACCGGCAAAAAAAATGTTCTAGGACGTGAGGCCGTCCGACGGAGCTTCCCTCAAGTAGCGGAGAAGTTGCGAAACAAGCCTTGAAGACATGATGCGTGCCCCCTATGGGAATCGCGATAATCGACAACCCGCTCCCCGGATTCTGCGAGCGGCACCCGATTTTCAAAGTATGCGTGTTGGGTGGAGATGCACAGCATCGGATTGCGTAGCAAAGGCTTTCACAGACGCTTCATTCCGTCCGCTACCGATGCCTGATTCCTCCTCCCGAACCATTGCTTCTGTTCCGACAGCAAGCAGGAGACGTCGTCGCGACGCCGGCCCATTTGGCCGCACATCGCTGGACACTGGAGTGCTTTACAACCATTCCTGACTCACCTGACACCGACCGCGAGAGTCGTGTGTGCCGAACGCCGTTTCCGGATGCCACGGAAACCGACGGTACTACATGAAAAGAATGCTAATTAACGCAACTCAGCCCGAAGAGTTGCGTGTCGCACTGGTCGACGGCCAACGTCTGTTCGATCTGGACATCGAATCAGGTGCCCGCGAGCAGAAGAAAGCCAACATCTACAAGGGCAAGATCACCCGCGTCGAGCCCAGTCTCGAAGCTGCTTTCGTCGACTTCGGCGCCGAGCGCCATGGCTTCCTCCCCCTCAAGGAAATTTCTCGCGAATACTTCAGCAAGTCGCCTGAAGGCCGCGTGAACATCAAGGACGTCCTGCGCGAAGGCCAGGAAGTCATCGTTCAGGTCGAAAAAGAAGAGCGCGGCAACAAAGGCGCTGCACTGACCACCTTCATCAGTCTGGCCGGCCGTTATCTGGTCCTGATGCCGAACAATCCGCGCGCTGGTGGCATTTCGCGCCGCATCGAAGGTGAAGAACGCAATGAACTGCGTGAAGCCCTGAACGGTCTCGATATCCCCGCTGACATGGGTCTGATCGTCCGCACTGCCGGCCTGGGCCGCTCCAGCGAAGAGCTGCAGTGCGACCTCGACTATCTGTTGCAGCTCTGGACCGCAGTCAAGGATGCGTCCCAGGATCGCCCCGCGCCATTCCTGATCTATCAGGAATCCAACGTCATCATCCGCGCCATCCGCGACTACCTGCGCCAGGACATCGGCGAAGTGCTGATCGACAGTGTCGAAGCACAGGACGAGGCATTGAGCTTCATCCAGCAGGTGATGCCGCAGTACGCCAGCAAGATCAAGCTGTACGAAGATTCCGTACCGCTGTTCAACCGCTTCCAGATCGAAAGCCAGATCGAGACGGCCTTCCAGCGTGAAGTAAAACTGCCTTCCGGCGGCTCCATCGTCATCGATCCGACCGAAGCACTGGTATCCATCGACATCAACTCGGCTCGCGCCACCAAGGGTGGCGACATCGAAGAAACCGCCCTGCAGACCAACCTGGAGGCGGCCGAGGAAATCGCCCGCCAACTGCGTTTGCGCGACATCGGCGGACTAATCGTCATCGACTTCATCGACATGACCCCGGCCAAGAACCAGCGCGCAGTCGAGGAGAAGATGCGCGAAGCACTGGAAGCCGACCGTGCACGTATCCAGGTCGGCCGCATCTCGCGCTTCGGTTTGCTGGAAATGTCCCGCCAGCGTCTGCGCCCCTCTCTGGGCGAGACCAGCGGCATCGTCTGCCCACGCTGCAACGGCCAAGGCATCATTCGTGACGTCGAATCGCTGTCGCTGGCGATTCTGCGCCTGATCGAAGAAGAAGCCCTCAAGGACCGCACCGCCGAGGTTCGCGCCCGCGTGCCGTTCCAGGTTGCAGCATTCCTGCTCAACGAGAAACGCAACGCGATCACCAAGATCGAGCTGCGCACCCGTGCGCGCATCTTCATCCTGCCGGACGATCACCTGGAAACGCCGCACTTCGAAGTTCAGCGACTGCGTGACGACAGCCCAGAAATCATGGCAGGCCAAGCCAGCTACGAAATGAGCCCGACCGAGGCCGAAGAAGCTCAGCCGGTCAGCTCCACACGCACCCTGGTTCGCCAGGAAGCGGCGGTCAAGACCGCACCGCAGCGCACCGCACCGGCGGCAGCCGCCGCAGCGCCAGCCGAAGCACCCGTTGCCGCGCCGGTGCAGGAACCAAGTCTGTTCAAGGGCCTGATCAAATCCCTGGTCGGACTGTTCGCAGGCGAGACGAAAGAACCGCAGGCCACAGCCGAAGTCGAGAAGAAGCCCGCCTCGCCGCGCCCGCAGCGCAATGACGAGCGCCGCAGCGGACGCCAGCAGAACCGTCGCCGCGATTCGCGCGGTGGCCGTGATGAGGAGCGCAAGCCGCGCGAAGAACGCCAGCCCCGTGAGGAGCGCCAAGCTCGCGAGGAGCGTCAGCCCCGCGAAGAGCGCCAGCCGCGCCCACCACGCGAGGAACGCAAACCCCGTGAACAGGCCGAAGTTGCCGAAAGCCAGCCGCGCCGCGAGCGAGCCCCACGCGAGGACCGCAAGCCCCGCGAGGAGCGTAAGCGCGAACTGCGAGCACCAATCGACGAAGCTCCGATCGCTGTAGCAGCAGAAGAAGAGCAGGCCGAGCGGCAACCACGCGCCCCGCGCGAAGAGCGCAAACCGCGCGCCGAACGGCAAGCCCCGGTAGCCGCCGATGAGCTGCTGCAGCAAACCGAGGATGCGAACGAAGCCGAGGACGCCCAGGACTCCAACGAGGGCAGCGAAGGCAACGACGGCGACCGCCCACGCCGCCGCTCCCGCGGCCAGCGTCGTCGCAGCAATCGCCGTGAGCGTCAGCGTGACGCCAACGGTAACGAAATCGACGAGGTCGACGAGAGCAACGCCCCGGTGAAAACCGAGGAAATCGCCGTCGCAGCAACAGCCGCCGCCCTGGCCGCGAACACCGCCGACACCGAAGCGGCTCCACAGGCCAAGCTCGCTGATGACGCCGTGATTCAAACCAGCACCGAAGGTGTAGCGACGATTGTCGAGCATGCGCCAAGCGTGGAAAGTACGGACGAGCAGCGCACTGTGGCCGAGCAGTCGATAGCTACCGAAGCTGCAGACGAGACATCGACACACGCTGCCGAAGTTGCGCCGAGCGAAGCAGCACAGGTCGTCCAAGCCGACGTCACCCCGCAGCCTGCCCCGGAGCCGGTGGTCGAGAAAGTCGAAGTCGCACCGGCCGTGGCGCCAGTACTGACGCCGAGCGGACGCGCGCCTAATGATCCGCGCGAGGTCCGTCGCCGTCAGCGTGAAGCCGAGCGTCTGGCCAAGGAAGCGGCAGAAGCCGACGCCAAGGCCGCAGCGGAGCAACCTCTGGCCAGCCCGGAGATCGTCGCCAGCGAGCCAGTCGTCGAAGCGCAAGTTGAACAAGTTGCGGAGCCGGTGCCTGCCGACGCCCAGCCTGAGCAGTTCGCCGAGCCAGTCACCACCCTCCACGAGCAGCCGCTCGCCGAGGCTGACGAGCCCGCCGAACAAGCACAGGTGTCGACCGCTGAAGTAGACGAGCAGAAGCCAGAAGCACCGACAACTGAGGAAGTGGTTCAGCCATCACCCCAGGAGCCGGAACAAGCTGCAGAAGGTGACCAGCCAGATAACCGTGAGAAGCCGCAAGGCTAAACACCGCCGGCCAAAAAAGGGATGCTTCGGCATCCCTTTTTTTTGCATTGTCCCGTCCTGAATAAGGTTTACACCTTCGTCTTATTCATCGGGAGAACGCTCATGGCAGAAGGGGTGCGGCGCAGTCAGAAGCCGGACCGGCTGCAGGTCGAAATTGAGCTCGCTTACATCCGATGCACATCGCAGGTTCTGCTTGGTTGCCCGCGCTAGGCGAACCGAAGTACGAGATCAGTACAACTCAAGCGACCGGAACCAGATATCTACACCACCGCACGGCCTGGCTTTAACGCAGCGAGAACTGACCGTACGAGTCGTAGTCAGAGCACATTTGGCTCGATCTCAAGGCTTACGCCGAAGCGCTCCAGCACATCGGCCTGGATACGTCGC
>JGI25322J35698_1001561_pt1 | contig 14105 bp, 16 predicted proteins | sample AutmiccBRH37_all_FD_35698 | JGI IMG/M metagenome (IMG submission 35698) | reverse complement strand
GATTTCCGCAACGAGGCCTCGCCCAAGGACGCGCTTCTGGTCGAATGCGGCCAGCATTGGGAAAAGTCGTCGGAGACCATGGCCAAGGAAACGGCGCTGCGNTTTCTGNTGTACACGGGCGCCGTGGACATGGATTTCGCGGGCCCCCACCTGGGCCCGCAGCCGCCNAAGCAGAAGATCGTCGAGGTCACCCATCCGGTCACCATCCGCACCGACCGCTTCCGCTTCGCCGAGGATTACCGNGGGCTCGAGACGATCGCCAAGGCGGGCACGGTGCTGGGTTACGACGGCGACGACCCCGTGGTCACGCCGCANGACGATTGCGTGCTGATCATGCCGTCACGGCGCCTCAACNNNGGNGCGACGGCGGTCCGTCTGGCCCGCGTCGTCGGCTGATTTCGGCGGACCCCGGCCATTGACAGAGGCGCTTTTCCTGCCAAATTAAGGGATACGAAGGGTGCTGCGGATTAGTGGGCCCTTCGGCCGTTTTCGCTCATGACATCAGAGGAGAACGCCCATGTCTCGGCTCGGCGCCTTCAACAGCCCGCTGCTCTTGGGTTTCGAACATTTCGAACGCATGCTCGACCAGGCCGCCAAGGTCTCGGGTGAAGGCTATCCCCCCTATAACATCGAACAGATGGGCGACAATCTGTTGCGCATCACCCTGGCCGTCGCCGGGTTCACCGACGATGACCTGTCCGTCACGGTCGAGGAGAACCAGTTGGTCATCCGCGGCCGTCAGCAGGACGACGGGGCGGAGCGCATCTACCTGCACCGCGGCATCGCGGCGCGCCAGTTCCAGCGCAGCTTCGTCCTGGCCGAGGGCATCGAGATCGTGCGCGCGCATCTGGACAACGGGCTTTTGCACATCGACCTTGAACGCCACGTCCCGGAACCCGAAATAAAGACCATCGCCATCGAAAAAAGCGGGGCGAAGAAGAAACCGGGCAGAACCATCGACGTGGCGCCCGAGGAATAGGCTCTCCACAACACGTCCCGGCATCCGCCCCCGCCGCCCGGATGCCGCCGCAATGCCCAGGCGGCGCATGAAGAAATCCTAAANCCGCGTGCCCGGAAAACGGGGCGCGGCAACAGAAGGAGTTTCAAACCATGAATACCAATGCCCCCGACAACCATGTCCCGCCGGCTCCCGGCGGCCTGTCGGCCGAGGATTTCCTGGCCCTGGGTGCCGAGACCGCGGCCTACGTCAAGGCCATCGAGGTCGACGGCAAGCCCGTCTACGGCATCTTTTCCGCCTTCGGGCANCCGCTCGGCTATGCGGAATCGTTCGCCCTTGCCCAGGCGACCGTGCGCCAGAACGACCTGGAGCCGTTTTCCGTCCACTGAACCCGGCGCCCCGTGAATTCCTGCCTGCAGACCCGTTTTTGTCCGCCGGTTAAAGGATCGGTTAACCGTTTTTGCCGAGAATAGGGAATGGATGCGGTTTCCCTCGGGCCCGAGAATGGGCTTCAGTCAGGCCCATCACGGGCCCCGCAGAATACGGGGGAAACGGGAACCGCCAGTCGGGAGAACGACTGATGTCGGACAACACTCAATCGAACGGCAAGCCCACCGGCAATTTCAAGGCCATGGCGCTGCGCCGCATGTCGGGAACGGATTTTCTCGCCCTGGGATCGGACAAGATCGTCTTCGTGAAGCCGGTCGCGGCCGAAGGCAGCAAGGCCTACGGCGTCTATTCGGCGTCGGGCGAGGAACTGGGCTGGGCGGAAAGCTTCGAGTTGGCCGAAGCGACGGCGTTCAAGAACGACTTCGCGGTCGCCACGCTTCACTAGCGGCGATCGACGGCAGAAATGCGGACGGGGCCCAAAAGGCCCCGCGCCCGCCATCGGAATTCATGAAAAACCAGGCCGCCTGAACGGCGCATANCCCGGACGNTATCGCCGTTCCGGCCGATTTGCGTTTAAATCAGGACGGCCTTAGGCGGCTCAGGCGGCCTGAACGTCGGCCGAGTTGCTGAGGATGGCGTAGAGCGCTTCGGCGTTGTCCGTGCCGCGCAGCTTGTCGCAGGTCGCGCGGTCGCGCAGCAGCCGGGACACCCGGGCCAGGGCCTTCAGATGGTCCGCCCCCGCCGATTCCGGCGCCAACAGCAGAAAGATCAGGTCGACCGGCTGTTCGTCGATGGCCTGGAAGTCGATGGGCTTTTCCATGCGTGCGAACATGCCGTAGAGCTTGTCCAGGCCGGGCAGCTTGCCGTGGGGNATGGCGATGCCGTTGCCGACGCCGGTGGTGCCCAGTTTTTCCCGTTCCATCAGAACGTCGAACACGGCGCGCTCGTCCAGATCGGTGATGCGCGAGACGGCGCCCGCCAGTTCCTGAAGCGCCTGTTTCTTGCTGGTCACGCGCAGNTTGGCGATCACGCTGTCGGAGGTGAGGAGGTCGCGGATTTCCATAACCAGTCCTTTGCCTTTCGTGGGCGCCCCCGGGTGCCCAAAGCGCCCTTACGCGTCGGCGGAGCGGCCGTCGACCGGATCGATCCAGCCGATGTTGCCGTCCTCACGCCGGTACACGACGTTCAGGCGTCCCGATTTGCTGTCACGGAACATCTGTACCCGGACGTCCGCCAGATCCATGCGCATAACCGCGGCACTGACCGACAGGGTCGGGATTTCCGTAGGCAATTCGGCAATGATTGTCGGCTGCCCCTCTTCGGGCAGTTCCTCGTGTTCCGGTTCCGCCTGCACCACGAAATGCTGGGCCCGGAAGCTTTCCTGGGCGGCCTTGTTNTCGTGGTGGCTGGTCAGACGCCGGTGGTAACGGCGCAGCTGCTTGGCGATGCGTTCCGCCGCCTGATCGAAGGCCGCGTAGGGATCGTCATTCGCACCCCGCCCNTGGACGACGACGCCGCCCATGGGATGGACTGAAATTTCGGCATGGAACGTGTANCCCGATTTGGACAACACGACACTCGCCTCAAGCGCCCGGTCGAAGTACTTGGTGACCGCATCCGCAATCTGGCCTTCGGCGTGGGTCCGCAGCGCGTCGCCCACGTCCAGGTTCTTTCCCTTAATGGTGATATTCATGTCCCGGTCTTAGCCGTTTCTTCTTTCCAATGGTTAAGCCGTGCGATCAGTGCCTTTCCGGCCGGCGAAACATGCACATTTAGGCGCCTTGCCGGACGGGCCCATTCCCGGGCTCGCGTACGGCCACCCAAAGTGGCCGAAAGGACAGTGACGGGACCGCTCAGTCATGGGGGGCGGTCCGCCTCGACGAAGGCCCGGAAATTAGTTCCGACACCCGCCGCTGTCAACCATCCCATTCGGTCAGGAGGGGCAAACCGCCTGTCCCCGTTAATGATTATTAAGNTGTTAAAATTTCAAGNTCGCCGGAAACCGCAGGCCCAACCGAATGGATCGGGCATTAATTGCTCAGGCTTTTCTGACGGCGGCGCTGCACGGACGACGGAATGCCCATGGCCTCGCGGTATTTGGCCACCGTGCGCCGGGCGATGTCGACGCCGTCGGCCTGCAGGATATCGACCAGCTTGTCGTCGGACAGGACCTGGGCCGGGGGCTCGCCGTCGATCATGGCGCGGATGCGGGCCTTGATGGCCTCGGCCGAAAACGCCTCGCCGCCGTCGGACCGCGAAATCGACGAGGTGAAGAAATACTTCAGTTCGAAAATGCCGCGCGGCGACGCGATGTACTTGTTGGCGGTGACCCGGCTGACCGTGCTTTCGTGCATGTCGATGATGTCGGCGATGTCGCGCAGCACCAGCGGCCGCAGATGCTGCACGCCCTTGAGGAAGAAGGCGTCCTGCTGACGCACGATTTCCTTGGCCACCTTGAGAATCGTCGTCGCCCGCTGGTGCAGCGATTTCACCAGCCAGTTCGCCGATTGGTACTGCTCGGTGATGTACTGGCGGTCGACCTTGGACGCCTTCTTGGTGCTGATCTCGGCGTAGTACTGGTTGTTGACCAGCACCCGGGGCAGGGTGTCGGGGTTGAGTTCGATATGCCAGCCGCCGGACGGCCGGGCACGCATCAGCACGTCGGGGATCACCGGCTGGGCGACCTCGCCGCCGAACGCCAGGGCCGGCTTGGGGTCGAGCGACTTGAGTTCCGCCAGCATGTCGGCGATGTCTTCCGCATCGACGCCGCAGATCTTGGCCAGCGCCTTGAACTCGCGGCGGGCGACCAGGTCCAGATTGTCGACGAAGGCCGCCATGGCCGGATCCAGACGGTCGCGGTCGGCCAATTGCAGGGCGAGGCACTCCTTCAGGTCGCGCGCGAAGATGCCGGGCGGATCGAACTGCTGCAGATGCTTGAGCACGGCCTCGACCCGCGCCGTCTCGCAGTCCAGCGCTTCGGCCACGGCCGCGAGGTCGATGGTCAGATATCCGGCGTCATCCAGGCTGTCGATCAGGTAGGCGCCGATCATGCGGTCCACCAGATCGCCGATGTCCATGCCGAGCTGCTCCATCAGATGATCGCGCAGGGTGACGTCGGACGACAGGGTCTGGTCCAGGCCCGGCAGGTCGTCGTCATAGCCGCCGGCGGCGGAGGTCGGCAGGGTCGGCTCGTACCCGGCGTCGGGGGCGGCCTGCACGGCATCGGGCTGGCCGTCCTGGGTATACAGATCGTCGAGCGCCACATCCATGTCGCCGTCGGCCGGTCCGCCGCCGCCGTCATCGCCGAAGTCCATGGACATGCCGTCATCGGGGCCGGGGCCCTCATCGGCGGGCCCCGCGCCGTCCGGTCCGTCGCCGTCGCCGGACCCGCCATCNTCACCACCGTCCGCCGCGCCCGCCTCGGCGGTGCGATCCTCNGCGTCGTCCCGCTCCAGCATGGGATTNTGTTCGAGNTCCTGCTCGACGAATTCGGCCAGTTCGATGTTGGACAGCTGCAGAAGTTTGATCGCCTGCTGCAATTGCGGCGTCATCACCAGGGACTGGCTCTGGCGCTGATCCAGGCGCGGCGTCAACGCCATGACGCGGCCTCCCCGACCGTCGCGCGCATCCGCTGGCGAACCGGCGGGGTCAAGTTAAAGGCTGAATCGGTCGCCCAGATAGACACGGCGCACGTCCTCGTTGCCGACGATGTCCGACGGCCGGCCCTCCATGAGCATCATGCCGTCATGAATGATATAGGCGCGGTCGATGACGTCGAGCGTCTCGCGCACGTTGTGGTCGGTGATCAGCACCCCGATGCCGCGGTCCTTCAGATGNGCGACCAGATCGCGGATGTCGCCGACGGCGATCGGATCGATCCCGGCGAAGGGTTCGTCCAGCAGCACGAAATGCGGGTTCGATGCCAGTGCCCGGGCGATTTCGACACGCCGCCGTTCGCCGCCGGACAGGGCGATGGCCGGCGTGCGGCGCAGATGGGTGATGGAAAACTCGGCCAGGAGCGCATCCAGGATCGCCTCGCGGCGGTCGCGGTTGGGCTCGACCACTTCAAGTGCGGCACGGATGTTCTGCTCCACGGTCAGGCCCCGGAAGATCGACGCCTCCTGCGGCAGATAGCCGATGCCCAGACGCGCACGCCGGTACATGGGCAGCGCCGAGATGTTCTGTCCGTCCAGCACGATGGTGCCGTAATCGGGCTGCACCAGGCCGGTGATCATGTAGAAGCAGGTCGTCTTGCCGGCGCCGTTGGGGCCGAGCAGGCCGACCACCTCGCCGCGCTGNATGCTGACNCTGACGCCGCGCACCACGGGCCGCTTCTTGAAACTTTTGCCCAGATTGTTGGCGACCAGGCCCTGGTTGTCCGCGATCAGGCGCGGCGGGGCGGCGGGACGTTCGGGGCGGTTATCGAATTCACTCATGTTGTTCTTATTTTCCCGTTTTATCCCTGGCACCCGGCAACAAGGTGCCCTTGGTCCGGCCGCCGGGACAGCTGAACAGCCGGCTGATGCCGGTGTTCAGGTTGACCTCGGCCTTGCAGCCGTTCAGNTCGTTCTTGCCGCGCTCGATCCTAACCGATCCCGTCAAGGTCACGATACCCGTTTCCACGTTGTAGACCCCGCGGTCGCCGTAGGCGCGGTCGCGTTCGGTCAGCACCGACACGTTGTCATAGGCGTCGACCCGGTAGACCTTGCTTTCGCCGCCCTTGGTCTTGCGGAAAAAGGCGGCCAGCACGTCGGCGCGCACCCGGCGCTTGTCCTTGACCGCCTCGGCCTTGCCGCGGGCGACCGCCATCTGGCGCTGTTCCCAGTATTCGAGCTGCTGGCGCGCCGTGATCACCGCGTCGGACGTCTCCATCCGGGGCGTGCCGCCGGACAGCACCAAAATCTCGCGGCCGACGTCGTAGACGGCTTTTTCGCCGCTCGCCGTCTGGCTCGGCGACTTGATCTTGACCGAACCGTCGGCGTCCAGGCGGTAGATCTCCGTGTTGCCGCCGGGGCGTTCCGTATAGAACGCCGTCAACTGGTCGGCCAGCACGGTGATGTCGCCGCGCACGGCCTTGGCGTTGCCCTTGGCCAGGAACACCAGGTTGTCCTGCTGCCATTCGATGCCGTTGTCGGCGAAGATTTCGATCGGCGTCTCGTCGCCGGCCCCCAGGTTGAGGGATTGGGCAAAGGCACCGCCGGACAGGCCCGCCAGCATCCAGGCGGCCAGGGCGGCGGCGAGCAGGCGCCCCCCCGTCATTTCGCCTCCTTGGCGCCGGGCTTCAGCACCATCTTGGACTTGCCCGTGAACAGGATCGTNCGGCCCTTGTTCAACAATCGGAAACCCTCCGCCTGCAAGGTGCCGAACGGGCCCTGGCCCTTGACCGGCTCATCGCCCCGGGCCAGCCCCTCGGCCAGGTCGAGGGTCGCCTTTTCCGTGCGGAATTCGTAGCCGGAATCATGGAACAGGTTGACCGACCCGGCGAGATCGAGGGTCTTGGCGCGCCGCGCATAGATGCCGTTTTCCGCCGTCAGCACCAGCCAGGTGCCGTCCTTCAGCGTGATGTCCGCCTTCGGCAGTTCCAGGCCGATGCGCATGTCCATGCCTTCGCCGTCGAGTTTCTTGGCGATGTCGGCGGTCACCGCATAGGGCTGGTTGTCGTTGTCGGTGCCGACGTAGCGCGGATTGAGAAGGTTGGGGTCGCCGTCCACGTTCGAGGTAATGGCGGCGAAGCCGATGCGGAACCGCAGGTCTTCGGTGCGCAGGTGCGGCCACAGGATGACCAGGGCGATCAACCCGACCGCCGCGACAGGCAACATGACCTTGGCGACTTGGACGAACCCGGAATAGGAGTCCATGGCCATCGTGGTCACGCGATCCCCGCTCGAAGACAGTCGTGGATATGCAGGATGCCGACCGGGCGGTCATTTTCGACCACGAACAGGTTGGTGATCGTGCGCGTATTCATGATGCCGAGCGCCTCGGACGCCAGGCGGTCCGGCTCGATCCTGGCCCCGCCCGCCGTCATGGTGTCGCCGGCGCTGCGCGCCAGCACGTTGTCGGCCATGTGGCGGCGCAGGTCGCCGTCGGTGATGACGCCCATCAGGCGTCCCGCCGCGTCGACCACGCCCAGGCAGCCGAACCGCTTGGCCGTCATCACCAAAAGGGCCTCGGTCATCGGCATCTCGGGGGCGACCAGGGGCAGTTCGTCGCCCTTGTGCATGATGTCGGAAACCTTCATCAGGCGGCGGCCCAGCTTGCCGCCCGGATGCAGGGCGTGGAAGTCGTCGGACGAGAACCCCTTGCGTTCCAGCAGCGCCACGGCGACCGCGTCGCCCAGGCCCATCATCACGGTGGTCGAGGTCGTCGGCGCCAGGCCCATGGGGCAGGCTTCGGGGGAATCGGGATAGATCAGCGCCGCGTCGGCGTTGTCGGCGAGCGAGCTTTGCCCCTTGCCGGTGACCGCGACGAGCGGAATGGCAAACCGCTTGGCATAGGCGATCAGGTCGGCGAGCTCCGCCGTTTCGCCCGAATTGGACAGCGCGAAGATGACATCGGCCGAGGTGATCATGCCGAGGTCGCCGTGCGACGCCTCGGCCGGATGGACGAACATCGCCGGNGTGCCGGTGGAGGCCAGGGTCGCCGCGATCTTGCGCCCGACATGGCCGCTTTTGCCCATGCCGGTGACGACGATGCGGCCCTGGGCGGCGGCCATGATCGCGACGGCACGCACGAAGACCTCGCCCAGGCTCGCCGACAGGGCCTTCAGGCCGTCGCTTTCGGCGGCCAGGACGCGGCGCGCCACGGTCAGGTCGTCGGCGCCCGCCGGGTCTTCGCCGATCGTGGCGGTCGCATGGGTGTTGGCTTGATCCGCGCTCATGATCCCGTTCTTGTTCTTTGCCGGTTCCTTGCCGGTCGGTATCCACCGACGCGGCGCCGGAGGCGGGACCTCGGGCGCCAGCAATCTTCATGCCAATANGTCTAATATACTGGCGAATCGTAAAAAATACGTTGTCTAAATATGCGCCGCCGATTCCCGAGCGTCAACCGAAGGCGGTCCGCACGATGAGAACAGGTCAATGGTGGAAGACGTCGACGGCNCCCCAGCCGGCGAGGTCGAGATCGACCCGCGTGGGCAGGAAATCGAGGCAGGCCTGGAGCAAATCCTGCCGCCCTTCGCGGACGATCATGGCGTCGAGCTGCGCCTTGACCCGATGCAGGTAGAGCACATCGTTGGCCGCATAGCCCTGCTGGGCCGGGCTGAGGGTCGCGCGCGCCCAGTCGGAGGATTGCTGCTGCTTGTCCAGATCGACGCCGACCAGTTCGCGCACCACGTCCTTGAGGCCGTGACCGTCGGTGTAGGTGCGGACCAGCTTGGAGGCGATCTTGGTGCAATAGACGGGCGTGCAGTCGATGGCGAGCCAGCGTTTCAGCGCCGCGATGTCGAACCGGGCGTAGTGGAAGATCTTGACCACCGAGGTGTCTTCCATCAGCGCCTTCAGGTTGGGCGCCGATGCCTGNCCGGCCGCGATCTGCACCAGATGACAGACGCCGTCGCCGCCCGAAAGCTGTACCACGCACAGCCGGTCACGGCCGAGGTCCAGGCCCTGGGTCTCGGAATCGACGGCGACCGATCCGGTGAAGGTCACGCCGTCGGGCAGNTCGCCTTGGTGAAGATGAATGACGGGAGTTCCGGATTGACTTGGCGCGTCCATGACACTGCCGCCCTTATGTTCAATCAATCTTCAAGCCGCCCCCGTTGCGGGGGTAAAGATGGTGCCCAGGAGAAGACTCGAACTTCCACTGCCTTGCGGCAACTGGCACCTGAAGCCAGCGCGTCTACCAATTCCGCCACCTGGGCACGGGCCCCGCGCAACACCCCGCGAAAACGCCCGGGGAGGCACGGGAAAGCCGAAAAAACGGCTTGGAACTTGACCCGCCGGAGCAATTCCCCGGCGTGAGCGGCCTTCGTTAAAGGTAGGGCTGTGACTTGTCAAGCATCGCCTCGCGGGGGCGCGCCCCGGACCGGACGCCGGCCCGCCCCCGACAGCGGAATTCAGGCCCCTTTGGCCGCTTAGGCAATCGACACATCCGTTTGGCGTTGCTATGTTTTCCCTGAAAAACAACCCGCCGGAACCGGCCGGGACCTCCCGCGGGAGGCTCCCCCTTAGGAGGAACAATCCATGGATCGACGCATCGCCACCGTTTTCGGCGCTTCCGGGTTCATCGGCCGCCATGTGGTGCGCCGCNTGGCCGCCGCCGGCTACGGTGTCCGCGCCGCCGGCCNGGATCCCGAATCCGCCCTGTTCCTGAANCCCATGGGCGATGTCGGGCAAGTCGTGCCNTGGCCCGCCGACGTCGCGCGGGCCGACACGGTCGCCGGCGCCGTCCAGGGTGCGGACGTGGTCGTCAATCTGGTCGGCATCCTGTATGAGCGCGGCCGNGCGACCTTCCAGAAGATCCATGCGGAAGGGGCCGGCAACGTGGCGAAGGCCGCCGCCGCCGCCGGCGTCGCGCGNCTGGTCCATGTCTCGGCCCTGGGGGCTGACGCCGAATCCCCCGCCAAATACGCGCGCAGCAAGGCCGCCGGCGAAGCCGCCGTGAAGGCCGCCTTTCCCAAGGCGACGATCCTGCGCCCGAGCATCGTGTTCGGGCCCGAGGACGATTTCTTCAACCGCTTCGCCTCGATGGCCCGGCTGTCGCCGGTGCTGCCGGTGATCGGCGCCGCCTCGGCCAAGGACGGCGGNCCGAAGTTTCAGCCGGTCTATGTCGGCGACGTGGCCGACGCGGTGATGGCGGCGCTGAGCGACCCCAAGGCNCCCGGCCAGGTGTTCGAACTGGGCGGCCCCACGGTCTATTCCTTCCGCGAGTTGATGCAGCTGGTGATGGCCCAGACCGGGCGCAAGCGCTGCCTGCTGCCGCTGCCCTATTGGGCGGCCGAGATTCAGGCCGCCGTGCTGGGCTTGCTGCCCACCCCCCCGCTGACATCGGATCAGGTGCAGCTGCTGCGCCGGGACAATGTCGTCGGCGACAAGGCCAAGACCCTGAACCTGGGCATCACCCCCCGGGCGGCCGAGGCGATCCTGCCGACCTATCTCATGCGGTTCCGCAACAATGCCTGGCAGGGCGTGCAGAACGCCTGATCCCGCATCCGGCGCGGGGCCGAAACGGCTTCGCTGCCAAATCGGTTCGATCTTGGGCCGGTTCGATCTTCAGGCGGTTCGATCAGCCTTCAGTACCCCGGCGGCAGGCCGGTGTCGTCCGTCGCCAGGCCCAGCTTGGCGGCGGCGGTGATCAGTTCGCCGAATTCGCGCAGGAACACGGACCCCGGCACCGTGCGCTGGATCAGCACGCTGCGGCGGTCGTTTTCATCCACCTTGCGGCGCACGAAGTGCAGTTCGGACAGGCGATCGACGGCGCGGGTCACCGCCGGCTTGGAGACCTTGAGGATATCCGCCATGCCGCGCACCGTATGCGGCGGCGGCGTCAGATAAACCGTCAACAACAACGCCATCTGGCGCGCCGACAGGTCCGGGGCATCCAGGCGCACGCTCGAGACGATCGCCCGGCGCCAGATGTCCAATGCCTGAAGTTCGTTTAATTCCATGAACTTAATTCCCCTGTCCGGGCCCTGCCGTTGCCGTCGGCCCGGCCCGCCGATTTTCATTACGCTGTCGGAACTTCTAATTCATTTGTCCGGTCCTGACAAGCCGCCTAGGCGAACCGTTTCAGGATCATCGCCGCCATGGCGCGCAGCCCCATGGCCTCGCCGCCCATGGGGCGGCCGGGCCGCGACTTCAGGTTCCAGGCCATCAGGTCGACATGGGCCCAGGGCACGGGCTTGCCCTTTTCCGGCGTCGCGAAATGCTCCAGGAACAGGGCCGCGGTGATGGCCCCGGCATAGCCGCCCTCGGGCGAATTGGTGAGGTCGGCCTGCGATCCCTCGACCATCGACCGATAGCCGTCCCACAACGGCAGACGCCACAGGGGATCTTCGACCGCCTGCCCGGCCGCCGTGATGTCGGCGGCCAATTTGTCGTCGTTGCAGAACAGGGCCGGCAGGTCGGTGCCGAGCGCCACCCGCGCCGCCCCCGTCAAGGTCGCGAAATCGATCAAAAGGTCCGGCGCCTCGGCCACCGCGTCCCACAGGGCGTCGGCCAGGATGACCCGGCCCTCGGCATCCGTATTGCCGATCTCGACCGTGGTGCCGCGCCGGGTCGCGACGATGTCGAGCGGCCGCATGGCGTTGCCCGAAATCGAATTCTCAACCGCCGGGATCAGCACGCGCAGCCTGATCCTGGCCCCCGCCGCCATCAGCACACTGGCGATGCCCAAACATGGGCCGCACCCCCCATGTCCTTTTTCATGAACTTCATGCCGGCGGCGGTCTTGATGTCGAGCCCGCCCGTATCGAAACACACGCCCTTGCCGACCAGGGTCACCTTGGGCGCATTGGCCGGGCCCCAGGTCAGGTCGATCAGGCGGGGGGCGCGGTCCGAGGCGCGGCCGACCGCATGGATGGCCGGGAAGTTCTTCTTGAGCAGCTGATCGCCCTCGATCACCCGCACCCGCGCCTTGAAGGCGCGGCCCAGGGTCCGCGCCGCGTCGGCCAGATCGCCCGGCCCCATGTCGTTGGTCGGCGTGTTGATGAGGTCACGGCACAGGATCGTGCCCTTGGCTTCGCGTTCGACCCTGGCGCGGTCGCAGGCCGCCGGCCAGACCAGTTTGGCCGCGATCTTGCCGCCCGCCTTGTAGCGCCCGAAATGATAGCTGCCGAGCGCCCAGGCCAGCGCCGCCGCCGTGGCGGCCTCCGCGTCCTTCTTGGCGTTCAGGCCGTCGAGCACGTAGCGCCCGGCCGGCAGCTTCTTGGGCAGGTCGCCGAAATCCCACATGCTGGCGGCCTCGCCCCGGCCCAGTACGACGCGGCCCAGGCCGCCCTTGGCGTTGGGGATCACGAGATGACGCCCGGCCGCGGCCGTGAAGCCGTTGCCCGTGACCCAGGCGCGGGTCGGCGCGTCCTGCTTGGCGAGCCAGGCCTTGAAGTCCTTGGCGGCGACGGGGGTAACGGGGACGGCGGCCGCCCCCGGCTTGGCGAAACAATCCATCATGGTCTTTCCCTAAGGGGTCATTGTCCTGGTTGCGGCCCGGGGCCCGCGGCGGCGAGGGCCTCGTCGATGGCGGCCTCGTAGGCGAACAGGGCCGGCAGGCCGCCGGTGTGAAGATAGAGTACCGCGCCGCCCGCCATGGCGTCACGGTCATCGGCCATGGCCAGGGCGCCGGCGAAGGATTTCGAGGTATAGACGGGGTCGAGCAGCAGGCCTTCCCGGCGCGCCGCGGCCAGGAAGGCGCCCCAGGTTTCCGGCGAATTCTTGCCGTAGCCGGGCCCGAGAAAACGGTCGGTCACCACGATGTCGTCGGGCCCGACCAGGTCCGGGCGGCCGATCAGGCGGCCCAGGTTGCCGCAGATCTGGGTGATGCGGGCGTGCTGCTGGACCGCGTCGCGGCGCACGCAGACCCCGGTCACCGGCAGGGTCGAGCCCGCCAGGCGCAGGCCGGTCAGAAGGCCCGAATGGGTCTGCCCGCTGCCCGACGCCGTGACGACCCGGGTCACCGTGACCCCGGCCTGGGCGATCTGGTCGAGAATTTCCCGCGCCGCCAGGATGTAGCCGAGCGCGCCCCGGGGCTCGAACCTAGCCCCCAGGTGGATGACATAGGGCTTGCGGCCCTGGGCCCGCAGACCGTCGGCGATGGTGTCCAGACCCGCGTCGGCGTCGGCCTCGGATGCCTCGGCCGGCAGGTGATGCAGGGTCGCGCCGTACAGGCGGTCGAGCAGCACGTTGCCGCCCGTGCGGTAGCCCGCGTCCATGCCGGCGACGCGGTCTTCCAGCTGGATATGACAATCCAGGCCGGCGGCGCAGGCCGCCGCCGCCGTGACGCGCACATAATTGGACTGTACCGCGCCGGTGATGATCAGGGTGTCGCAGCCCTGGGCCAGGGCCTGGCCGGTATAAAATTCCAGCTTGCGCACCTTGTTGCCGCCGAGCCCCAGGCCCGTCAGGTCGTCACGCTTGACCAGGATCGGGGCGCGGCCGTCCCGGCCGGACAGGTTGGCCAGCCGTTCCAGCGGCGGCGTGCCGGAAATCAGCCGGCGGCGCGGAAAATCGGCAGTGCCGATCCGCACGGTTTCAACGGAGGACGAAGCGGCGGCGGTCATGNCGGCGGGCGTCCTTAAAGGGCTTAGGGAAGACGTTCCGGTTCCGGCAGGCCCATCATCTCGGCCGTGGTCTCGCCGGCCTTGATGCGGGCGATGGTCGCCTCCTCGTCGGCGATCTTCTTGATCGAGGCCGCCAGAAGGTCCGCCTGACGGGCCAGCGGCACCACGGCCACGCCGTCGTCGTCGCCGATCACGATGTCGCCCGGCGACACCGCCGCCCCGCCGCAGGAAATGGTGCCGTCGATGACNCCGCCGAAGCCCTTGTGCGGACCCTGGGGAACATGGGCGGCGCAGAACGCGGGCAGGCCCATCTCGGCGATNTCGGCGACGTCGCGCATGGCCCCGTCGATGACCACNCCGCCCGCCTTCTTGGCGACGGCGCCATGGGTCATGATGCCGCCCCAGACCGCNACNTCGGCNTAGCCGCCGGCGTCGATGACCAGAATCTCGCCCGGATTGAGCAGGCCGATGGCGTAATGCGCCGCCGAATTGTCGCCGACCATGCAGGTCACCGTGCGCGCCTGGCCGCAGACCGTCATGCCC
>JGI25322J35698_1001525_pt1 | contig 14516 bp, 14 predicted proteins | sample AutmiccBRH37_all_FD_35698 | JGI IMG/M metagenome (IMG submission 35698) | reverse complement strand
TTTTCAGATTCGCTTTTATGTTATACAAGGATTGATCTGCGGAATTGGTTGCATTGCAATTTCTGTGCATAAGCAAAAAACCATGCATTGGCCAGGGTATTTAAACCATGACTCTGAAGTCGAAAAAATACCGGATCTTCATAGTCGAGGATCATCGTCTGTTTCGAGAGGGTCTGAAATCGATGCTGAAAGATCGTGGCGACATAGAAATTGTTGGCGAAGCCGAAGATGGCCTGAATGCAGTCCGAATGATCAGGAGGATTAAACCCGCCATGGTTCTTCTCGATCTTTCCATCCCCAGGATCAGCGGAATTTCGGTGATGAAGGAGGTAAAACGGGATCTTCCCGAAACCAAAATCCTGGCATTGACGATACACGAATCGGACCAGTATGTTTTTGAGGCGTTCGATGCCGGTGTGGATGGCTATTGCATCAAAGACGTGAGCAGGCAGGAGCTGATGGTGGCGATTGACAGTGTCCTGCTTGGGAAGCCTTTCATCAGCTCCGGCATATCCGACCAGATAATCGAGGGGTATCTCAACGGTCGAAAATCATTTAAAGAAGAAAGTGTGTGGGATACGGTCACCCAAAGAGAAAGGGAAGTCCTGAAACTCCTGGCTGAAGGGTATACCAATAAGGATATAGCCTTGTTCCTGCATATCAGCGTAAAGACGGTCGAAAAACATCGGTCGAATCTCATAGGCAAACTGGATTTACATAATGTTGCTCAACTGACTACCTATGCTATCCAAAAAAGACTTGTCGAACCAAAAATGTGAAGAATTCCGGAGAAAAAACTGAGGTAAAAATGGGGTGCTGGTGAACGGACAGCAATATCATTCCTTATTGACAGGCAGTAGGACGATGAAGGTTGAGCCTTCCCCCGGCCGGCTCTCAACACGAATTTCTCCCTGGTGGTTTTGGATGATACCTTGACAGACCGACAAACCAAGGCCGGTTCCCTTGACTTCAGCTTTGGTGGTGAAGAACGGCTGAAAGATCAGATCCATTTTTTCGGGCTCAATGCCTACGCCGCTATCCTTGATTGCAACCGCGACTCTTTTCTCTTCCTGCCAGGTGCTAATCGTAATCNCCCCGCCGTTCTCGAGACAGGCGTCAGCGGCATTGTTCAACAGATTAAGAAAAACTTGTTTGATCTGGTCCGGAATCGCCAGGACCTGCGGCAATATTCCGGCATAGTTCAAGACCGTAGAAATCTTTTTGCGCTTGAAATCGCTCTTGCACAACAGCAGCAAAGAATCGATGGACGCATGCACATCCATCGCCACTTTTCTGTCCGAAGAAGGCCGGTTGAAATCCTGCAGGCTGCTAATCAAATTTCTCATTCGGCAGATTTCGCTTATAGCCAGGTCCAGCAACACTTTATCCTCTTCTTCCAGTTCCCTCCATTTCTTAAAACCCTGGAGTATGGCCATAATTCCTTGCAGAGGGTTATTGAACTCATGGGCGATAGAAGCGGACAATTGGCCGATTGCCGAGAGTTTTTCGGCATGCAGGTATTGCGACTGTGTTTCCTGAAGCTCGCGGGTTCGTTCCTCAACTCTTTGTTCCAGTTCATCATTGAGAGCCTGGAGCTGTTCTTCAACCTGTTTGCGTGTGGTGATATCTTCCGTGAAGATTACGATTCCGCCAATATCCCCCGATATACCGTACCAAGGGCGGATTTCCCAGCGCAGCCACTGGACTGATCCGTCAGGTCGCTCGTAGCGGTACTCTTCTGCTTTTAACACCTCACCTGCAAGCCCGCGGCGATAGACTTCTTTCCATTGGTCGGCTCTATCGTGGGCTTTATAGATCGACAGACCACACACGTCGTCCCGGTCTGCCAGACCGTAATCGTTCAACCAGCGACGACTGGCACTCAGATACCGCATATCGCGATCGAACATCGCAAGCGCCGCCGGGGCATGCTCGATGAACAATCGCAGGCGCTGTTCGCTTTCGTAAAGGGCTCTCTCCATCCGCTTAAGCTCTGTGACATCCTGAATGGCCACGGCGCTTCCGACGATATTTCCTTTTGTATCGTATACCGGAGCGGCGCTGTTGATAATAAAACTTTCAGGGCCGTCGAACCGCCGAATCCGCATCATCTGCCCGATCGAGGCCTTTCCCTTCTGGACAGCTATGGCCGCCGCCCATTCTTCAGGGACAACAAGCTTACCCGTGTCGACCCACCATGCTTTGTAAACAGAATAGTCTTTTACGGATAGAACCTTCGGGTGCGGTTCCCCCCATATCATCTCACATGCTTTATTTGCATGGATAACGCCGCCTGTTTTGTCGGTAATGGCAACACCTGTCGGCAAAGCTTGCATTACGGCAGCAAGAAGGCGTTTTTCATTTTCTACCTGTGTATTCGTTGCCGCCAACTCGACAGTTTGCCGACTCAATTCTTCGTTTTGCTGCTGGAGTTCCTCGTTTACTGTCTGGAGACGGGCTTCGCTCTGCCGCAACGCCTCTTCTGCACGTTTACGGTCGGTGATGTCGTGAATAATGGAATAGAGTAAGTTCTTACCTCCGCTGGAAATCTTGTTGCTGAATNCCTCCACATCCCGAACGGAGCCGTCTGCCCTTCGGTGGCGAAATTCATAACCGGCACTCTCCGACATTTCCACTTTCGTTATTATAGCTTGTACCTTCTCTGGTGGCAGGATGTTGATCTCTTGAATACTCATCTGTTTAAGCACCTCAAGGGGCCACCCGTAAAATTGTGCCGCCGCTTTATTGGCATCGACGATATTGCCGGTTTCTGCATCGAGTATGAGTATGACCGCAGAGTGTTGTTCAAACAGTTTTCGGAATCTGTTCAACCGGGTGAAACTCGTGGGACGGGGGGTGTCGTCTGAGGCATTCATATTGATTCTCCTGCAGAGTATGTTTATCCGTCCAAAAAGTCTGCTTTCCAATAATGGCCATGAGACAGGTTGCTGCAGTGTCGGAAAATATTGCCGATGTAATCCGAATTGTTTCCCCTGGTCTTTCAGGACAACATAAATACAATAAATACGAATGATCGCCGATGCAGGGCAAAGAAACCTTTTTGCGCAGGGGAGGGGAACCTTTTGCCTCTATTGCCTAGAAAAGTTTACTGCCGATTTTCGCATCGACTGCGGGCGACACGAATGTGGCTTCACCGCTCTCCGCTTTTGGATATTGAACTCCGAGAATCAAAACCTCTGAAATAACGGAGCCCATCTGCCTGGGCTCAAAGTTCAAAACCCCAAGCACAAGCCGATCTTTTACCTCATCCATGGGGTGATGGGTAAACCGGCCATAGCTCAGACGTTGTCCATACTTGCCAAAGTCGATGGTCATTTTATACGTTGGCTTATGAGTTCTTGTTTCCAGTTCGACTTGCAGAACCCTGCCGACCCTGATATCGAGTTTTTCGAACGAATCTTCATAAGATACAAGAGCTTTGTTGATTTTTGACATACCTTGAACCCACTTTTGTTGTTTGTTGTTTTGTTATTGACCGAACGGCTGTCTGTGTGCTATTCCTTGTGCCGATCAGCGGCAAGAAACTTTTCCATCAATACGGAATAACAGCGACAACGTCAATACATATGAACATTGGTTATCAACTCACTCGGTGGTGCATCGCCTCTTTCTGGCGCAGCTGGCGCACAGAGCGATTCCGGAGTTGGTAGCGTCTTCAGGCTGAACCCCTATTTTTCAAAGCCCCGCAAACCTTCTCCAGGTTTGACGGGGCTTTTTGCATTTCCAGCACCAGCTGTTCAAAGAAACCCTCCAGGCCTGGACCAGACTGCCGGGCACAATCACAGGAGAGTGACGGATGAACAGGATCATTTCAACAATTCTATCGGGAAATTTACCATACTGCCTTGTTCAAAAACAGGACAGCGAGGAGATTCTCGTGCTGCTGGGGCAGGCCCGGCAATATGAGTATCTCAATGACATTCCAAGAAAACATGGTCCGGCCGGCGACCGGCGCCTGTACGATACGATCAGTGTCATCCCCTTTTGCCAGATGAAAGAGCGCGGTTTCGAGGCGCATGACGAAGGGGAAAAAATCCGCACCATAGTCGTGGAAAAGCAGATCGCCATCCTCAAGAACGACTTGCTGCGCCTGCTTCCCAACACCCGCATGCACCTTGCAGGCGAGTTGGAATACGAAACAAGCGAAGCGGAATACCAGGAAATAATCAGCCGTATCGTGACCGATGAGATCGGCGAGGGGGAAGGGGCCAATTTTGTCATCCCCCGCAACGGCACCGGCCGTATCGCGGGCTTCACGGCTGCCTCCGCCTGCAGCCTCTTCTCGGCCCTGGTCCGGGAGGATTACGGCACCTACTGGAAGTTTCTCTTTTATGATACTACGCGCTTTTTCATCGGCTCGACCCCGGAGCGTCATCTGCTGGTGGAGACCGGCCGGGTCAAAATGAATCCTATCAGCGGCACCTTCAGGAAAGATACGGAGTATGAATGCCGGCAACATTTCAAGGAGGAACTGCTGAATTTTCTCACCGATCAAAAAGAGATCAACGAACTGTTCATGGTGGTCGACGAGGAGCTGAAGATGATGGCCCGGATGTGCAGGGCGGGAGGGACTATTGTCGGACCGCTGCTGAAGGAGATGTCGCAGCTTATCCACTCGGAATATCTGCTGTCCGGTATCAGCGACAAGGATATCTTCGATCTCTTCAGCGATTCAATGTTTGCCGCCACGGTGGTCGGCAGTCCGGTGAAAAACGCCTGCCGGATTATCAAGAAATATGCTCAATCCTCCAGACGCTATTACGGCAGCGCCCTGATGCTGGTCGGCCGTGATCCGGATGGCACCGATTATCTCGATTCGCCCATTACCATACGGACTCTTGAAATCGAGTCGACCGGCATTTTCCATTTCAGCACCGGAGCCACTCTGGTTAAAGATTCGGTGCCGGCAGAGGAGGTGCGGGAAACCGCCGCCAAAAGCCGGGCCATCCTGCGGCCACTCAGGCAAAATATGGAAAGCCAGGTTCGTCCGCCGCTGCTGCCGTCGCTCGCAAGCGATGACGATATCATCGAATCCCTGAACAGGCGTAATCAGGGATTATCGGATTTCTGGTTTTTTCAGCAGGATCAAACAGGCAGATCAAAGGCAGGTTTTGACGGGATCGCCCTCACCCTGATCGATAATGGCGATGATTTCATCTACATGCTGCGTCATATTTTTGCTTCCCTGGGTGTCCGCACTTCGGTCATCGCATATCGTGATTACAATATCGCCGGGGATGAGGCTGACATTACCCTGCTCGGGCCGGGGCCGGGCAACCCGAACAACGACACGGACGACAAGATCCGCTGCAATATGGCGATTGCCACGGCTCTGCTGAAGGCCGGGAAGAAGTCGCTGTTCATCTGCTCGGCCACCAGATTCTGTGCCGGTGTCTCGGTTATCCGGTGCACCGCAAGGCTCGGCCGCTGCAAGGCTCCCAGCTGGAAATCGATCTATTTGGGGCTCGGGAAAAGGTCGGCTTTTATAACNCCTTTGCCGCCGGTATCCCTGCCGATTGCGCATATGATTTTGCGACTCTCGAAGATCCGGCTGAACTGGTCGGTATCAGAGGAAAAAAGTTTATCGGTTACCAGTTTCACCCGGAATCGATCCTGACCAGGAACGGATATGAAATCCTGCGACATACGTTAAACCATCTTGTGCACGGAAAACCTGAGAGATGAAGGATGTCGTCTTCCAGGCCTTTGCGGTCCAGAAACACCGGTTTGAGGCACAAGGGCTTTCCAATAAGGAGCAACAGGCCTCCCTCGATGCAGCCATTGAGGAGCTGGTGCGAGAGACGCCCAAGGATCTCTGAGACATGAAACCATGAAATTCGACACCCCGGAGGGACTTCTGGTTATTTCATTCCGGCCAAGAGCAGTTGTTCCACCTCATACTGGATGCCCAGCAGCCGGCCGGTCAGCAACTCCAACTCCGACCGGGCCGGACCTATCTGGGCGATGATCCTGGTGCAATTGTAATTCAGGCAGAACATTGGCTTGAACATGAAGGAACACCCCTCCGTGCCGATAAAGCAGCAGGCCTTGCCCTGTCCCTCGCTGATGTCGATCTTCACCCCGGCCAGCAGGTTCATCAGCATCTGCAGGGCGTCGGTTTCTTCAGCTATTTCCCGGCTGCAGCAGCCGCCGGGATTATTCGTCGCACAGGCGGCGCACTGACGGCCCATGCCCATTGCGGCCATGTATTCGCCAAGGGTGTCTGCTGCTTGCAGCAAGGTAGCGAAAGTGCCGGCAAACGTCGGGTCCTGCATGAGTCGGTGGCTCAACTGGGCATGGAGGGCTTTGCCGAAGTTCAGGCGGCTCTGCAGCGTCCCGTTGTAAAGTTGGTGCAAGAGAGAGGGGCTCGGCAGCATAACATTCCGTGAAAGGCAAAGGATTGGAAATACGTCGGTCGACGAACCTGCAAGCAGGTATCAAGGCAGTGCAAACAGATATCATAAGTTTTTCCAAAGGCATACAAAATTGTCAGACAAGGCACCTGAAGGGTCTGTTTCAAGCAGATAAAAATAATATGGAACGAATGGAGGGGAGAGTGGTTGAGACCGTTCCGGTGTTACCCAGCAGGCTACTCTTCGGGCCGTCAGATCAAACACAGCCGAAACACCAAAGACGCCTAACCAGTGGTTAGATATGACCAGTGGTTAGATATGACCTTGTTGTCTCGTTGCAGTTGCTGGCATAGCAACTGCCTGCTCGGTAATTATTAGCTGAAAACGAAATATTATATTGCTTATCATAGGGTGTGACAACCTGGCACAAAAATTGCGTTATTCATGTGGCATGATGATGGGCTTTTTTAATGGCGCTTCATACCCGCTAATCAAAAAACATCTTTCTCGCCCATGCTTTGATCCTGCTCGAAAGGTTTTCAGTAACTCAATCTAAAGGAGAAACAACATGAAATACACAGCAAAAGACTATGCAAGACTCATCGGTACGCCGGGGTTCAGTGAAGCCCTGTTGAAAAACCACTTCACCCTCTATCAGGGGTATGTAACCAATACCAACAAATTGCTCGATACCCTGGATCGGATGCTGAAGGATGGAATGGCTGCCAATCCCGAGTTTGCCGAACTGAAGCGACGGCTCGGCTGGGAATTCAACGGAATGCGCCTTCACGAATACTATTTCGACAATTCTGGGGCCAAGGCACCCTTGGATCGAAACGGTAAGCTGGGCAAGAAACTGGCCGAGTGCTTCGGCAGCATTGATGCATGGGAAAAGGACTTCCGGGCCACGGGGGCGATGCGCGGCATCGGTTGGACCATTCTTTATGAAGATTCAATCGACGGCAGACTCATCAATTTCTGGATCAACGAGCACGACGTCTCCCATCCGGCGGGCTGCATGCCGATTCTGGTGATGGATGTCTTTGAACATGCTTTCATGCTCGATTACGGGCTGAAAAGGGCTGATTATATCGAGGCGTTTTTTGCCGGCATTGACTGGAAAGTGGTCGAGGGGCGGCTTAAATAAACGGCAATTATGGAGCGAAGCACATTAGAGGCGAAGCCTCGCTCGATTGCAGTCTATGTGCTCAGACGTGGATGTTTTTTTAATAGAAAACGCTAAAACTATCATGAATCTAATAATGAATCTTAAACGACGATATCCCATAGGTGCCGAGCTGCAACCGAACGGCGGCACGCATTTCCGAGTATGGGCGCCTCGCCCGAAGAAAGTGGAAGTGCTCCTTGAGGCTGGACCTGGAGCGCCGGCGACCGTTCAACTGGAACGGCAGGAAGACGGGTACTTTGCCGGCCCGGTCCCGCAGGCGGCTGAGGGGACCCGCTATCGCTTCCGGCTGGATGACGTGGGTTGCTTTCCTGACCCGGTGTCACGGTATCAGCCGGAAGGACCCTTCGGTGCGTCGCAGGTGGTTGATTCTTCGAGGTTCCGATGGAACGATGGCGGATGGCAGGGTGTAGACTTAAAGGGCCAGGTCATCTACGAAATGCATATCGGGACCTTCACGGAAGAAGGGACATGGCAGGCCGCTCAGCATGAGCTTGCGGAGTTGGCTGACTGCGGAATAACCCTTCTCGAATTGATGCCTGTGCACGATTTCCCTGGTCGTTTTGGATGGGGCTATGATGGCGTCGGGATGTTCGCTCCGGTTCACCTGTATGGCGAGCCGGACGATTTCCGCCGTTTTGTCGACGAAGCCCATCGCGTTGGTTTGGGGGNGATTCTCGACGTGGTCTACAACCATTTCGGCCCGGATGGGAATTACCTGGATGAGTTTTCACCCGAATATTTCAGCGACAAGTATAAAGGCGAGTGGGGAAAGCCTGTCAACTTCGATGGCGAGAAGGCAGGTCCGGTGCGAGAATTCTTCCTCACCAACGCTGCTTACTGGATCGATGAGTTCCACCTCGATGGTCTGCGGCTGGACGCCACCCAGGCGATTTTCGACGCCTCCCCGGAGCACATCATCATGGCTATCGGCAAATGCGTGCGGACATCGGCATGCGGAAGGAAGACAATTCTTGTGGCGGAGAATGAGCCACAACACACGAAACTGGTGCGCCCGATCGAGAGCGGCGGCTACGGGCTGGACGCTCTTTGGAACGACGATTTCCATCACAGCGCCATGGTCGCGATGACCGGGCGCAATGAAGCCTATTACACCGACTATCTGGGCAAGCCGCAGGAATTCATCTCGATGGTGAAGTACGGCTATCTCTACCAGGGACAGCATTATAAGTGGCAGAAAAAGCGGCGCGGTACACCCGGAATCGGGCTGGCACCGGAAAAATTCGTGACGTTTATTCAGAATCACGACCAGATAGCCAATTCCGGCCACGGCCAACGTGTGCAGTTCCTGACCAGTCCGGGGCGGTTGCGGGCGATGACCGCACTCTTGTTGCTTGCGCCGGGAACTCCCATGCTTTTTCAAGGACAAGAGTTCGCGTCGTCAAGTCCGTTCTGTTATTTTGCCGACCATAACTCTGGTCTTGCCAAGCTTGTGGCAGAAGGGCGAACGAAGTTTCTGGTCCAGTTCCGCAGTCAGGCAACGAGCAAGATGGTGCCATACCTGGTCGACCCGGCGGATCCCGCTGTATTTGAGCGGTGTAAACTTGATTTCAGGGAGCGGAAGCGTAACCGAGGCACCTACGATCTGCACAGGGATCTGCTGCATTTGCGCCGCGAAGATTCCGTCTTCGGCGCCCAGACTCCCGGCGGTGTGGATGGTGCCGTGCTCGCCGGAGAGTGCCTGTTGCTGCGTTTTTTCGGCAAGGACGATGACGACCGCCTGCTGCTGGTGAACTTCGGACCGGATCTGCATCTGGACCCCGCGCCGGAACCGCTGCTCGCGCCACCGGATGGAAGGGCATGGCAGACATTGTGGTCGAGCGAAGATCCCCGATATGGCGGCACCGGGACGCCTCGGCTCGACTCCGAAGACAGCTGGCGCATCCCCGGGCATGCCGCGGTAGCATTGCATCCAATATCGGCGGAGCAAGAGAGCCATGACTGATCTGATTCGAGTTATTCACAAAAGCAAAATAAACGAATCGCAATCGGATCCCCACCTGATGAGGGAGTGGCTGGTCACCAACGGCCTTGGCGGATACGCCTCGGGAACCGTCACAGGCACCATCCCCCGCCGCTACCACGGGCTTTTGATTGCCGCTCTGCCCAATCCGCTGGGCCGCATGATGATGCTGAACGGGCTCTCCGAGCGCCTGCGCCTTCCGGACCGTCGCGTACTGTATACGGGCGCTGAGGAACTTGCGGGCACCTCTTCTGAGGCGACCCTTGCTGTCAGCGAGTTTCGGTTGGAAGCCGGACTGCCGGTGTGGCGTTACGAGGTGGATGGGTTCGTTCTTGAAAAACGTCTTATCCTTCCCTACCGGCAGAACACCGTGCATGTGACGTATCTTCTGCTCTCGGGCAAAGGAAGTCTGCGGTTAGGGCTTCGGCCGGCGATGCATTTCCGTTCGCACGATGCGCAGGTCAGCGAGCGGCGTTCGACACACTATAAATTATCGGTATTCGAGGACCAGTTCGAGATCACGGGGGCCGAGGAACTGCCCGTGCTGCGGCTTATCGTTCATGGTCCGTCAACGGCATTTACCTTTGACCGCAAGGAAACCTCCTTGATTCCTTATCGCACCGAGCGCAATCGCGGGTACGAATGGCAAGGGTCGCTTTGGAGTCCCGGTTACTTTCGTGTCGACCTGCGCGAAGGCGACCGGACCACGCTCGTGGCGTCAACCGAAAAGTGGGAAACGATTCGGGCATTATCGCCTGAGGGAACGTACCGTGCGGAGCTTGATCGCCGGAAGCTGCTGCTGGACGCCGCTTCGCCGGAAGCGCGGGAGGGACCGGCTGCGGAACTGGTGCTTGCCGCCGATCATTTCCTCATTACGCCGGTCGGGCGCATGGAAAGCCCTCGCCTGCCGGTTCCCGGCGATGGGGGAAAGACAGTTATCGCGGGATACCATTGGTTTACGGACTGGGGCCGCGACACTATGATAAGCCTCGAAGGACTCACCCTGAAAACCGGCCGCAGGAATGAGGCGGCCCGGATTCTGCTCACGTTTGCCGATTATGTCCGCGATGGACTGATCCCCAATATGTTTCCCGAAGGCGAGAGGGAAGGACTCTATCATACCGCCGACGCCTCACTGTGGTTCTTCCACGCCATCCACCGATATGTGCAGCTTACGAGCGACCGCGAGACGCTGAGGCTGCTGCTGCCCAAATTGACGGAAATCATCGAGCATCACATGCGCGGAACGCTATTTTGCATCGGCATGGATGCAGAGGACGCGTTGCTGCAGCAGGGGCAGCAAGGATATCAACTTACCTGGATGGATGCAAAGGTGGGAGACTGGGTGGTTACGCCGCGACGGGGTAAAGCGGTGGAGATCAACGCCCTCTGGTACAATGCACTGCGATTGATGGAGGAGTGGCTGAAGGAAGAGGACCAGGCGATTGCCATGCACCGGATGAAAGAGACGGCCGATCGTGTGCGAGAGTCTTTCAACCTGCGGTTCTGGTATGAACAAGGGGGGTACCTTTATGACGTGGTGGATGCCGAAAACGGCGGCAGCGACGACGCATGCCGCCCGAACCAGATTTTTACGATCTCGCTCGATCACCCCGTGCTCGACGAAGCTCGATGGCAACAGGTAATGGACGTGGTGACGGATCGCCTGCTCACGCCCGTTGGACTGCGTTCTCTCGCGCCCGGGCATCCGGATTACAAAGCTCGATATTACGGTGATCTACGCTCGCGCGATGCAGCATACCATCAGGGCACGGTGTGGGCATGGTTAATCGGTCCTTATGTGGATGCATGGCTAAAGCTGAATACGGGCAAGGAGGCGGAGGCCAGACAATTCCTATTGGGTTTAGCGGCACATATGAACGACGCCTGTATCGGTTCGGTCAGCGAAGTCTTCGATGCCGAAGAACCGTACACCCCGCGCGGTTGCGTAGCGCAGGCATGGAGTGTAGCAGAGTTGCTGCGCTGCTGGGTGAAAACAGCAATATAAAGTATGGACTTCAGCAAAATTGGGAGTGAATATATACTCAAATTATCGTTCCTCGCCCGAAGAAAAAGTATATTTAACCTTACTACGGAGCTTTCTGCGTTTGAATAACCTGCTTTACATTATTCTGTATTTCCGATGCCGCGGAGAGTCGAAATGCGACTTCCCCACCAATTCGCCTGGATCAGGAATTGAAACTTTGATAGGTTGTTTACCCATGATTTCTGCAGGCACGTTCCAGTTGAAGCCGACTCCCCCGGCGAGCAATATCAAAGAGCCCATTCTCGGAGTCGGCCTCACCTTCCGCTACCATCGGTGTTGATTGGGGAATTATAATCGTGACACAGATTTTGAACACTCCCTCTATTTTTCTACAATTTTCTTGAGCTGGCCGATTTTTTCCTGAATCTTTCCTTTCAAGTTCTCGTTCTTTCCTTCGGCTTCGAGATCGGGATTGTTGACTATTTTCCCGACGTTCTCCTTGATCTTGCCTTTCACTTGATGGATTTTGCCTTCGACATTATTTGTGTTGCTTGATTTCATGATATTCCTCCTGTTTACCGTTANTGTCGACTGTGCGACAACTAGATCCTGCCCAACAGGAGCAGGANCAGCAGAATTACTACGATCAGTCCGACCACGCCGCCCGGAGCGTACCCCCAAGACCGGCTATGCGGCCAGATTGGGATTATTCCCAAAAGCGCCAGAATCAGAATTATGAGTAATATTGTGCTCAATGACATAATCCATCCTCCCGTTAAATTTAATGGAACCGGACCCCCGTTTATTGGTCGCTCATTCCAAACAACAAGCAATCTTCGTGTCCGGCCTTATACTTCAAATATCAGAAGAACCGATGAAGTGGTTGGCTGACGGTCATTGACTGCGCCCGCCACCGGACCCCATTCCTCCTCCGCCTGAACCCATGCCGCCACCCCCGGTTCCCATACCACCACCCGGTCCCATACCGTGTCCACCGGCAGGAGGCTGGTCGGGCAGGACTATGCCCCGAGATGCGGCGCGCTCCTGCATGGCCTTGTGATGTTCGTTTCGAACCTGCTCTTGCTCTTCCATAGTTTGTGCAGCCTGCATTTTGGCGCGAAACTCAGTGCGTTCCTGTTGCGTCATAAGCTGGCTGCCATAGATTCGATCTTGAGCTTGTGTTTGTGCATTTTTTGTGACAGGTGTTGGATCGGCGGCCGACACCGCGAACCCGGCGTGCAGGGACAGGGCGATGGCCAAGGTGGATACTGTCAATAATCGTTTTGTCATTTTAGACTCCTCTGAGTTGTAGGTTGTTTGGTTGTTTAATCTGTGCAATCGTAACTGCTCAACCGGGCAATGACGTGTTTCTTCGTCTGACGGCAAGTAGAATGGTGGTTCTGAAGGCTCAGCGAGGCGCCCGAAGCTTTATGTATTCTCTTTCAACGAGAACATAGCAAGCCCTGTGCCATACCCCTTTCGTTTGGTAGGTCGTCGCTCATCACACTGATTTTCTAAGATAACGAACACTAAGATTATTTTGTGCCGGAGCGGTTGACCCTTTCATAACGGTCATATGCAACCGATGGTTATATATGACCGTTATCTGAAGATCAGGTACGAACGTGCGATGAGGGAGAGGTGAGATGATCTGCAATTTTCAAGGNGAAAGGACGCCACTCGATCCAGCGAAGCCGAACAGGGTATACACCGGGGGCAAAACGTTACTACGACGACATTACTGACGCCCCGGCGTCACCCAGGCCGGCTTGTCGGGGCATACCCCGCTATTCCGGTCATGAATCGGATCAGCCCGTAACTGAGCCAGCACAACAGACGCAGCATGATTGGCTGCGATCGCCAGTTGTTCTCAAATACCCGCCTTGCTCCCGCGTTGATAGCCTGACCAAGGCTGTCCTTTAACGCTGTGGCGAAGTTCCGGTCATCAACTACGATATTTGCCTCAAGGGCAAGCAACAGACTGAACGGGTCAAGGTTTGAGGATCCCACCGTCGCCCAATGTTCATCGATCACCGCGACCTTGGCATGCAGAATGCCCTGGTGGTACTCATAGACCTCGATCCCCGCATCGAGGAAATTGCCGAAGAGAGCACGCGAGGCATAGTGGGCCAATCGGTATTCTATTTTTCCCTGCAACAGTAAAACCACCCGGACTCCACGCCCGGCTGCAGCCATAAGCGCATGACGAAAATTCAGACCCGGAAAAAAATAGGCGTTTGCCAGAATGATTTCGCTTTGCGCCTGTTCAATTGCCCGCAGATAAGCATTTTCAATGTCACGGCGATGACGGAAGTTATCCCGTACCAGAAAGGCCGATCGCATATGTCCAGCGGATTCCGGCGGAGGATCCGGTCTTTGGTGGTCCCGGTTCCAAACAAGATGCAAGCGATGGGACCAGACCGCACGAGCCCACAACCGACGGCTTGAAGCATAGATTTCTTTCACTAACGGCCCTTCCACGCTTACCGCATAGTCATAACGCGGGGAATCCTGACCAGGGATTTCCATATCATCAATAATGTTCATGCCTCCAACAAATGCCAGCCTCCGGTCCACCACCACAATTTTTCGGTGCAGGCGCCGCAGCCTCCTGCGCCGCAGTGTCCAAGGCGATATGTGGGGTCGGAACATGAGCACCATAACCCCTGCCTGTTCCAGATAATCGATCATGGTTTCCGGCAAACCGTTCGACCCGAACCCATCGATCAAGAGATGCGTTTTAACCCCACGTAAGGCGGCTCGCCTGAGAGCTTCGGCAATGCGACGTCCGGTATGGTCATTTTCAAAAATATAGGTTTCCAGGAATATTCCATGCTCCGCTCGGTCCAGGGCCTCTTCAAGCACCGGAAAATAAGCATCGCCGTTGTGCAACAGGGTAATCCGGTTGTCTGAATAGATTTCAGTCACAGCAGGTTCAACCTCATACTCATGGTTAACTTTTAGTACCTTAGAAATTCATTTCTT
>JGI25322J35698_1001496_pt1 | contig 14765 bp, 12 predicted proteins | sample AutmiccBRH37_all_FD_35698 | JGI IMG/M metagenome (IMG submission 35698) | reverse complement strand
CCCGCCGCTATGGCGGGCGTGCGGGAGGCCGTGGGCCGGCTATGGGGTTATGTCTTTAATGGCGGCTTGCGCGTCGCCCCGACTTAATGCCAACGGCAAGGGAGGCGCCACGCCCTCCTTGGGCTGCCCGGCATACAGCGTAAGATGCGGAAAGGGAATCTCGATTCCGGCTGCGTCGAATGCTTTTTTCAGGCGATATAAATAGGCACGCCGCACCCCCCATTGCTCGAGCGGCCGAACCTTGAACCGGCAGCGGATCACCACCGCCGAGTCGCCCCACTGATCGACCCCCGCAATGTCCAGGTCTTCAAGAATTTTCTCCTCCATTTCCGGATCAGCGCGCAACGCAGCAGCCACTTCCCGCATGACGGCATAGACTTCGTCAACATCTTCGCGATACGCCACGCCCACATCGATCACGGCATGGGCAAACGTGCGGCTGCGATTGGTGACGGTATCGATGGTGCCATTGGGCACAAAATGCACGTTGCCCTCGTAATCGCGCAGCCGGATGTAGCGCAGCGTCATTTCTTCGACCAGCCCGCTTTTTCCGGCAATATCGACGACGTCGCCCTGGCGCACCTGGTTTTCCAGCAACAGAAACAAACCGATAAAATAATCCTTGACCAGACTTTGTGCGCCAAAGCCGATCGCGATGCCGAGCACGCCTGCCGCAGCCAGGATGGGCGCAATCGAAATGCCCATCTCGCTGAGAACCAGCATGGCGGTGATCAGGATGATCAGCACAGCCACGACGTAACGTCCCACCTGCTCCAGCGTATTGAGCCGCTTGATGCGCTCCAGGTCGCTCGCATCCTGCTGCATGTGCATCCGTATCCGTACCAGCGCCTTGCGCGACACACTCAGCGCCAGCCAGGCCATCGCCAGGATAAGCGCGACGCGCAGTACGATCATCGCAAACCCGCGCCATTCTCCAAAATAAATTTGCAACGTATTCAGATAATCCACAAGGTCCTCTTTCAGTTTTTGTAGGGAGCCAGCGCCTCAGTGGGGGATTTACCCGCCGCCCGACTGGCGCCGTGTCTGCGCCAGCCCCAACAGCGTATGGCCCAGGAAAACAGCCGTCTTGATAACGATGGAATGGCCTGCAATAGCTTGGCTCAGGCCAGTAGCGGCCGCCCTGAAATCAACCGCGACAGGCTGGGGGACGGGCCGCTTTCAGGCGATCGTTGAAGCAAGCGCTTCTTGTTGCACGGGTTCCGGGTGCCAGGCGAAGTCGTAGTGCAGCATGCCTTCCACAATGCCCAGAGCGCACGGGGTCTCGGCAAAATACACCTGCTCCAGCCCACGCAGCTTTTCCAGTTCCGGGCTGTGGTTGGAAACCACCACCGCCCGGGTGTCGCCCACCAGCATTTCGATATCGTTGCCCGAGTCGCCCGCGACCAGAAACGCATTCAACGGCAATCCCCATTTGTAGGCGAGATAGCGGATGGCCTGGCCTTTCGAGGCACGGATCGGCAACACGTCGAGATACGCGCCATGAGAATAAATCAGGTTGGCGTGCAAGCGTTCCTTGCGCATCCTGATATCCAGCTCGCGCAAGCCGGGCATCCGTTCAGGATCGACATTGAAGCTGAGCTTGAGGGCGCTTTGCTGGTCCTCCGATTGCAGTGTCAAGCCGGGGATATCCTCAAACAAGGCGGCCAGCGCATCGCGACGCCACAAGTGCTGAATGTGCCGCATCCAGCCGGTATCCGGGCGCATGTCGGGTCCGTAATGGATTTCGGTGCCGACCGCGGTGATCATCACGTCAGGTTGCGGAACGCGGGCATGTTGCAGCACTTCGATTGCACTCGGCAGATGGCGGCCGGTTGCGATTCCGAAGCCAAACTCGCGCGGCCGCTCCCGCAGCATTTGGATCAGGGTATTGAGGCCGTCCCGATGGCCGATCAGTGTATTGTCGATATCGCTGACCAGTAGCCGCTGGACCGCGGGCATCGGATTGAGCGCGGGGCGCTGGACGACGCGTTCGCGCCGCACGCGTTTGCGGCTCCGGTGAATCACGCGGTCGAGCGCCTTGAGATATTTTTCGACATGGGCGTCCCATGTGTAATGTGCCGTCACGCCGCTGATCCCGCGACGCGCATAGCGCTGCCAGGTGCGCGCATCCGAGGTAACTGCCAGCAGGCCCTGGGCGATGGCATTGGTGTCCAGCGGATCGACCAGCACCCCGTTCTCGCAATGCTCGATAATATCCTTCGGTCCGCCGTCGTGCGTCGCCACGACAGGGAGCCCGCTGGCGGCCGCTTCGATCAGGGTCAGGCCAAAGGGTTCGGTGAGCGCCGCATTGACGAATACGCCCCGACGCAGGGCAGCCAATCGATAGAGGGCGGGAATATCGTCCGGCTGGTGTTGTTTGGGCAAGGCCACGTGGCCCCACAGGTCGTAGCGATCCACATCGAGCAATAAATCGTTCAGCACGGTGCCCTGGGCTTCGTCCATGGCACGGATATCGTCACGATTGCCTGCCACGATGGCAAGGTTGGCGCGTACGCGCAATTCCGGCGATTCCCCAAAAGCGGTCACCAGACGGCGCAGATTCTTTCTCACTTCAGGTCGGCAAATGGTCAGGATCAGCGGTTTCTTAGGCTGGATGAAAAACCGGTCAACCAATCCGGCTACCCTCGCCGGCACCGCGTCGGTTCCGGGAGGGGAAAAGCGGGAGGTATCTGTGCCCGGCGGGATGACGGCCATGCGACCCGGTTGATGCTTCTCATACAGGCCGTACTGTTCGGTGCTTTCCTGTTGCGTGCTGGTAACCACCAGCGCCGCATGTGCCAGCACGGCTTCTTCCGCGGCAATACGCCGCGTGAAGTTGAACTGGCGGTCGATAGCCTGCGCCTTGCGACCATGATCGAGCAGGCTCTGCCGTTTGCAGCGCCCCAGCGAATGGCCCGTATGCACCAGTGGAATCCCCAGCAACTCGGACAACTGCACGCCCACATAGCCGGCGTCGGCATAATGCGTGTGGATGACATCCGGCAGTCGCGGCTGGTGACGCAGATAGCTGATGGTACGGTCCACCATCTGGTCGAGATGGTTCCACAGGCTTTCTTTTCGAACATAGCGCTTGGGACCGAACGGCAGGCGCACGAGCCGGGCCCGCTCACCCAGCTCCTCGCGCTGCAATGCGTAGTCCGGCGAGACGGCAGGATCCTCGACCAGGCGCGTCACCACATCGACCTGCTCGACACGGGGATGCCGCCCCAGCGCACAGGCCAGCTCGATAACATAGAGCGTCTGCCCACCGGTATCTGCGTCCCGTCCAAGCTCAAGATCGTGACCCCGCATTAATCCATGCATACTGAGCATGAGCACATACAGGTCACGCACCGCGCACTCCCGATCCCGGTTTCCATTCATGCAGAAAAGGCGTATAAAAATCCGCTGTGGAGGGCACAGCGCCGCGGATGCCGCAGATAGCGCTGGCGAACGTTCCGGCTCGTTGCATCCGCAAGGCGATGGGCCAGCCCTGCAGCATGCCCAGCAGAAATACGGCGGCAAAGCCATCCCCCGCGCCGACGGTATCCACCAGTTCCGGCAACGGGCGGCCTTCGACTTCATCGATGCGCCCCGCACGGTCCAGCGTCCAGGAACCCGCCGCACCCCGGGTCACGACAATACGATGCAGATCAAAGCTGGATAACAAGGCGGCGGCCCGCGCTGGCGGCGTCGCACCGCCCAGCGAAAACAGCGCACACACCCGGCTGAGCTCTTCTTCGTTCATCTTGGCGACCACGGCTTGTTGCAGCGACCAGTCGAGCACCTCGGGCTCAACCCAGGGGTCGCGCAGGTTAACGTCAAGAAACGCACGGGTTTCCACTGCGGCCAGCAATTCGCGCAACGCACGCCGCGACTCGCCCCGTTGCGCCAGCGTGCCGAAATAAACCAGGGTGGGATGCGCCGACATGGCCGCCATGCGTGCCATGCCGGGATGAATGTGATCGTAGGCCTGGTCAGGCAGGATGTCGAACACATGCCCCGCCGCGTTTTCCGTCACCCGCACACGTCCGGTTGAACGCGCCGGGTCGCTCTGAACTCCCCGCATGTCGAGGCCACGCCCGGTCATGGTCTGCATCAGCTGTTCGCCCAATTCATCTTTGCCGGCCCGCGTGACCAGCACCGGATGCGAACCCAAGGCCGCAAGATGACAGGCCACGTTAAACGGAGCGCCACCCAGCACATTGTGGTCGCGAAACTGGTCAACCAGTGTCTCGCCAAAAGCCACCACGGTCTGGGTGGACGAATGAAATGGACTCTCAGGATAGCGCGGGGTTGCCGTTGCGTCATTTGAGGTGGTCATGTTGAAACTCGCTCATAGCTAGATTTCACCCTATTCTCCCGTAGTCCGGACGAAGCAGACACGCTCTCGTGGTGTCAGCATAATCCCATGCGCGCGTCAGCGCGTGCCCCGGTGAATCGTCAAAGGGCGTAGTCCAGTTTGAAAATCAGCGCCATATCCGTGGTCTCTTTTCCGGCGGCCGGTACGGCGTCGTAATCCAGATTCAGCTGCGTGCCCAGACTCAGTTTTTCGGTCACAGGCAACCGGATGCCCGATCGACTCTGATAGAGGTAATCCTGAATCGACTCCAGACTGAGCAGCACGCTGCTGTCATGAAACACGGTGTAACGCCCGTCGAGGAACGCCTGCTCGTATTTAAGCGCAAACCGCGCACCCGGAAACCGCTCATCGCGGTTGTTGCCGTAATCCTCATTGACCAGGCTCAGCGCCCCCTCGGTCGACAGCTTGAGGTTGGCACGGTCCAAAATCTGGCGCCCCAGGCCCACACCCAGCGTGCTGCGGAGATCGAGGTCGGTTTTTTCATCGTGATCAAACCGGCTGTTGACATAAAGATAGGTCCGTTGTTTCAGAAAATGGTCGTACTTCATGCCCAGTCGCCAATTCGATGCGGTATCCACCCCGTTTTGCGACGCCACATTGAGATCGGCATCGAGCGTGACGCGTTGGCCGGGATTGCGCGCCACCATCTCCCCCGACAGATGCAGCGTTTGGGACTCGGTGTTGCCGCGGGTGACACTGCCGCCTGCCGATACGCGTCCTTTGATCACGGTTTTATCGGGATTGGGGGGTGGATTGATGGCCTCAATCCGGTCCAGCCCCAGCGGAACGGCTTCAGCGAGGCTGCCAATGCGGATACGCACCTGTCTGGCGTCTCCTGCCTGCAACTGGCCATCGAGTTCGGTTCCGTCGGCCAATTGCACGCGCACCGGCACGTCGGTTTCGATCTGCGCAATCTGCGCCCGGGGCAATTTGATCTTGCCCGCATAGGACGTTTCGATCCAGAGTGAAGCCGCTTCCATGCGCAATAGCGTTCCGCTGAGACGGTCGCCGTTTTCGAGCACAATGGTATCGGCCATCCCTGCGGTTGAAATCAGGCCCGTGGCCGCAACCAATGCCCTGACAAAAAAATACAAATGCGCTTCCTTTCTGAAAAAAGTCCGACGACCGTGTACCGTCCCCATGCTCATGCAGAACACGACTGGCAAGGCAATCCGACGACACGCCCTCCCGTTGGATTGCCTTGCCAGATGAATAGTGAGAAGGCATCCCCTGTCTCACCGAGGGGTGGGGCTGCCAATGATGGTTTTATTTTTTCACAAAAATATTGGCGTTCGCAACCGCTTAAAGCCGGTCGTGCTTCGCCACCCGTGCGCCAAGCCAAGTCAGGGCTTTGCGCGCTTCGTCCAGAATCAGCACGCTGGACGCGACCCCGGCCGCCAGCAGCCAGTCATCCAGGCGCAATCCCGTGGTACCAAAAAGGGCCTGCGCAGGCGGCCAGTGTACTACCACGACCTGCAAGGCAAGCACGCCGACCAGCGCCAGCCACAGCTTGCCGTTCTTGAGAAAATTGGCGTTAAACGCGCTGCCGAATTCCATCCGTGAATTGAACACATTGAAAAACTGGAACAGCACAAAAGTGGTGAACGCCAGCGTCAGCGCATAGGCCGGATTTTGCGTGGCCAAGCCATACTGGAACAGAAACAGCGTGCCAACCATCATGGTGGCGCCATACAGGATCAACCGCGCCAGACGGTTGACGGTAAGAATCTGCGCCGACTGACGGCGCGGCTTGTCGCGCATGATGCCGGGGCGCGCGGGTTCGATGCCCAGCGTCATCGCGGGCGGGCCGTCCATGATGATATTGACCCACAGCAACTGAATGGCGGTGAAGGGGGTGGGCATGCCCATCAGCGTCGCCACCAGCACGGTGAGGATCGCGCCGATGTTGGTGGACAACTGGAAGCGCACGAATTTGACGATGTTGTCGTAGACCACGCGGCCTTCCTCGACGGCCATGACGATGGTGGCGAAATTATCGTCGGTCAGCACCATGGTGGCCGCCTCCTTGGTCACCGCGGTGCCGGTGATGCCCATGGCGACGCCGATGTCGGCGGCCTTCAGCGCGGGCGCATCGTTGACGCCGTCGCCGGTCATGGCGACGACATGGCCGTCGGCACGCAAGGCCTGGACAATCTTGACCTTGTGCTCGGGCGAGACGCGGGCGAACACGCTGATGTGGTTGATGCGACGCGCCAGTTCAGTATTGTCCATGGCATCGAGTTCCGCACCGCTCACCACCTCGCCGGTCAGCCCCAGTTCGTGGCCGATGGCCGCGGCCGTCAGCTTGTGGTCGCCGGTGATCATCTTGACCTGGATGCCGGCACGCTTGCAGTGGGCGATGGCCTGCTTCGCCTCGACGCGCGGCGGGTCCATCAGGCCGGCCAGGCCCAGAAAAGTCCAGTCATTCCCCCAGGCCATCAGATCGCCCGCCGGATCGAAATCGTGTGCCGGGATGATCCGCCGCGCCACCGCCAGAACGCGCAGGGCCTGACTCGCCAGATGCGCATTTTCCGCTTCGATCATGCTTCCTGTCTCGACATCCAGCGGAGCTTCTCCCGTCGTATCCAGCCAGTCGCTTGAGCGTGCCAGCAGCACATCGGGCGCGCCCTTGATGAACATCTCAACGACGTCACCGCCGTGGTGGAACGTCGCCATGAACTTGTGCGCGGAATCAAAAGGAATTTCAGCGATGCGCGGCTGCTCGTCCTGCTCATATTCCGGGTCGATGCCGTGTTTTTGCGCCAGCACCCACAGCGCACCTTCGGTGGGATCGCCGACCAACTGGCCGTCGCGCACCCGCGATTCGGTACACAGCACCATGGGCAGGAAGAAGGCACGCGGCTCATTCAAGGGCTGTTCGTATTGAATTTCACCCTGCGGCGCGTAGCCTTCACCGCTCACCGTGAAGCGGCTGCCCGCACTCCACCCGGCGCGCGCCGTCATCTGGTTCAGCGTCAGCGTGCCGGTCTTGTCGGAACAGATTACCGTGGTCGAGCCCAGCGTTTCCACCGCCGACAGTTTTTTCACGATCGCCCGGTTTTTCGCCATGCGCCACATGCCAATGGACAGCGTCACCGTCACCACCGCGGGCAGGCCTTCCGGGATGGCGGCCACTGCCAGCGCCACGGCGGTCATCGCCGCGTCGGTCCACGGCAGGCCGCGCGCAAAGTCGAGGATGAAAATCAGCGTGACAATCACGCCGGCAAAAGCCGCGAGCTTTTTACCCAACGTATCGAGCTGCCGTTGCAGCGGCGTGCCGGTATCAGGGGAAGCGGCGATCATGCCCGCCAGCTTGCCCATTTCGGTCGCCATGCCGGTGGCGGTGATCAGCAACTCGGCGCGCCCGCGGGTGACGACGGTGTTCATGTACAGGCAATTCACGCGATCGCCCAACGGCAAATCGGCCGTCTCCAACACTGCGGTCGATTTACCCACGGCATGCGATTCGCCGGTCAGCGCCGCTTCATCGACTTCCAGCGCGTGGGCGGCCAGCAGGCGGCCGTCGGCGGGGATACGGTCACCGGCTTCCAGCAGCACGATGTCGCCGGGCACCAGCAGCGCGGCATCCAGGTCGATGATTTTCCCATTGCGTCGTACCCGGGCCGTAGCGGCCAGCATGCCCTTCAAGGCCGCCAGCGTTTGTTCCGCCCGATGCTCCTGATAAAACCCCAGCCCGGCGTTGAACACGACGACGATGAGAATGACCACCGCATCCTTGAGGTCGCCGATGGCCCACGCCAGCCCGGCGGCAAACAGCAGCACGATGACCAGGAAGTTCTTGAACTGGTCGACAAACTTCAACCACAGCGGTCGCGGCGCGGCTTCAAGCAGCCGATTTTCGCCCACCCGCGCCAGCCGCTCGGCGACCTCGGATTCGCTCAGGCCTTGTGCCGGAACCACCGTCAGCGCCTGCATCGCGGCGTCTCGCGTCAGGGTATGCCAGGCGGGGGATTCAGTATTCATACTGGAACAACAGCCAGGTGTTGAGCAGATAGAGCATGAACAGGCCGACACTGATCCAGGACACCCCCGCCACGCCACGCCCCTGCGGCCGATAGATCAGCCCCACGATCACCAGCGCGCTCATCATGACGGCGGTCAGCGCCGTCATGATGTGACTTGGACTGACCACGGCGAACAATGGGCCGGGCGCGTAGAAAAGGTCGTTCACGGCCAGGATGACGATATTGAAAAGGTTGCTGCCGAGCAGGTTGGCGATGGCCATATCCACCGCGCCGATGCGCAGCGCCGAGAGCGTGACCATGGCCTCCGGCGCCGTGGTGATGGCGGCCACCAGCACCGTACCGACAAAGCTTTGTTCCCAGCCCATAAACCCGGCCAGGTCCTTGGCGACGAAAGGCAGCCAGGAGCCCGCCGCAACAATCGCTGCGGCCGCCAACCCGTATCCCATCCAGGCCTGGCGCATCGTGATCTCGGGATAACGTGCCGCCGCGGCTTCGGCAAACTCGGCCAGCGTGCGCTTTTCGTATTGATAAACCACGCGCATGGCCAGCAGATAAATCAGCGCCAGCAAGGGCGTATAGAAACCGACATGCCCCAGCGTCGGGCTGAAGCCCGCCTGGTCCAGCAACAGGCCGAAGCCCGCAAAGGCAATCAGCAGCGCGCCCAGTGCCGCTGACAGGATGTGCCCTTGCGCGGCGCGGCTGTAGAGCGATTCCTTGCGATACAAAAAGTCCAGCATGACCAGAAAAGCCAGATTGAACACCGTTGCGCCCAGCACGTTGCCTACGGCGATGTCCGTGGCGTTGGCCACCGTCACCGCGGAAATGCCGGTGACCAGTTCCGGCAACGAAGTGGCGGTGGCAAGCAGGATCAGACCGATCCACGAAGCGGACAGGCCGGTCTTTTCAGCGAGGATGTCGCCGTAGCGGGACAGCCGCCAGCCGGCAATCCCGATCACGACCAGACAGACAGCGAGTTGCAGCCAGACGATCATGCGCGAGCTTCCTGCGCTGACGGGGCCACCAGCACATCGCAGGGCACTTCGCGCAACAAATGCTTGATCATGCTGCCCAGCAGCAGTTCGATCACTTCCGACTTGCCGTGCTTGCCCGCCACCACCAGATCCGCCGCCATTTCCCGAACCAGCGCAGGGAGGGTCGCTTCCGGCATGCCAAGTTCCACCCGGATCTCCGGTCGCTCGGACAGGCTATCCGCCAGGGCTTGCAGCGCAGCCAGGGCGGATTGACGCTCCTCTTCGCGAAAGCGCTGGATATCCGCCTCGGAGACACCGGCAAACTGCAGCTTGCCCTCGAACGGCACCTCGAAAGCATGCGCCAGCGTGAGCCGGGCGGTAGGTGCGATACCACGCGCAAGCTGCGCCACCGTCGAACTGTGCAGCGACAGATCGAGTGGCGCCAACACGCGTCGGTACATTTCGTTGGGCGAGTTTCTGACTACCAGCACCGGCACCGCGGCTTCACGCACCACCCGTTCGGCGGTAGAGCCCAAAAAGAATTGGCGCGCCGGATGCTCGCCCATCGCGCCCAGCACCACCAGGTCGACGCCGTTTTCCCGCTCGACGCGGGTGATTTCGCGGTGCGGCTGTCCCACCGTGAGTACGGAGGTGACATCGATCTTCCAGCGCGCGGCCATCTCCTCAGCCTGTTGACGCAACACACCTTCAAAATAATCGCGCAATTGCGCTTCGGTTTGCGCATCCCCCTGCAACAGGCGGGCGTGCAGGCGTTTCATCGCCTGACCGGGCAGACTGTGCTGCAGGATGAGTCGGGCGTTGTGCTGAACCGCCAGCAACGCGGCGCGCTCACGCGCGCGCCCCGCTGTGGTGGAAAAATCGGTTGCCGCCAGTATGGTTTCGATCGATTTCATGGTTGATTTTGCTGCATCGTGTGTTGGAGTTCTGCCGCCGCATAGTCCGCGGCATCCTTGCAGGGATGGAATACCCGTTCCGCCCCGGCCTTCATCAATAGATGCGCGTCTGCCTCACTGTGCGCGGCGACGGCCACCTGCCCAGTGTAACCATGTGCACGCAATGCGGCCATGAGGGCACAATTGACGCATCGGACAAGCACTGACCACCCAGCGTACCTGACGCAGAGGAAGACAGGCGGGAAGCTCGGCATCCTCGGCATCGCCAAAGCGTGAAAGCCTGACACCTGCCACGCCGTAGCGACGAAGTAGCTACGGCGTGGCGTTTGCAGGACTTTTAAGCCAGGTGCCTCAACGCTGGCGTCGGTGCGATTTGCGGCGCTGCCATGCGCGCACGATGCGCAGCCGCCAGGTCCAGTGGACGGCAAAATAGATCAGCACCGACAAACACACCGCCAGCGTCAACAACCCCAACGCCAGCGGCGCACCCACTGTGGCCAGGCGATCCATCCACAGCGCCAGCCCGGTCGCGGTTTTGGCCGCTACGTTGCCGAGGTCGACCTCGGCCACCGGCACGTTGGCGTGACCCAGCATCCAGGCGCCCAGGTGATAGGCCGCGTAGTACATCGGCCCGAAGGTGATGGGGTTGGTGATCAGGGTGCTGCCGACCGCGGCAGGAATATTGGCGCGTAGCAGCAGTGCCGCCACCGCGGCGAAAAGTATCTGCGCCACCGGAATCAACAGCCCGAAAAACACGCCAATAGCCAGGCCCATGGCAATCCCACGGCGGTTGACATGCCACAGCCGCGGATGGTGCAGCATCGGCCCCATCCAGCGCAGGGCGCGGTGTTCACGCAGGGTGTGGGGGTCGGGGAGAAAACGGCGAAAACGCTCGGGGATCATCGGGTCGTGTCAGGCGGTGGAAGCGGAATGGGATTTGTCCTGTATGACGGTCTGATCGGCAGAAAGGTTTAACGACCGCAGCGTCACCGCCGCTTTCAGCGCCTGCTCGGCCAGTCTGCGCATCCGACTCAGACGGCTCAGGCACAGTTCCATGTCGTGGATATCGAAATCGCCGCGCGCCCCCTCGGCCAGCAGCGCCGCCTTGAGCGTGCGATAGTCCCGCTGCAGGTCGGCCAGGCGTGAATCCGGCTCGACCGCGCCCTCAACGACATCCATATTCAGCAAAGCTTCGGCCTGTTCCATGAACGCCATGATCCGGTCACGCAGTTGCGGCGAGCCGAGGGTCCCGGGATAAGGCATCGCCATCAGGTCGGCAGACAGTTCGACCACCGTATCGTAATAACGCGCCGCGCGCAGCACGTCAGGCAGGCGCTGCGCGCTTTCGGCCGCCATGCTGACCTGGTGCAGCTGGGCGATGAAGCGGGCAATGGCTTTGTTCAGCTGTGCCACCACCGTCTGCTCCGGCAGCGACGCCGGCGCGGCCGCCTGCTGGATCGCCCACACCCGGCGCGCGCCGCGCAGGGCGATTGCTCCCATGCGGCGCACTTCCTGGATCAGCGCGTCCAGCGCCAAGGCAGGCACGGAGAGCACGTTGCTGTCGAGATGCTGCGGCCGCGCCTCGTCTTCCTCGACAGTGCGGAAGCGGCGCGCGAGAAATTCCGCCAGGCGCCCTGCAAGCGGCCACATCAGCACCACCCCGAGCACGTTGAAAGCCGTGTGGAACAGCGCCAGCGTCACCGCCGGCGCAGCATCCAGTTCGAGCAGGTCCTGGAACAGCGCAACCCCATCGATCAGCCAGGGCAGAAGCACTAGCGCCACTGCACCGGTCAGCAGGTTGAACAGTACGTGCGCCGCCGCCGCACGTCGCGCGTTGGGGGTGGCGCCCAGCGAAGCGAGCAAGGCGGTCACCGTGGTGCCGACATTGGCGCCGATCACCACGGCGGCAGCATCATCGATTTCAAGCAGGCCACCCTGCGCCGCCGTCAGCGCTATCGCCAGCGCCGCGCTGGACGACTGCATCAGCACGGTGAGCAGCGCACCGGCACCGACATGCGCCAACACGCCGAGCACACCGCTGCCCTCCGGCAAGGCCATCTGGCTGCCGAGGTCCATGAAGGTGTCCTTGAGCACGTCAATACCGAGGAACAACACGCCGAAGCCAGCCAGTGCCATGCCCAGTGCACCGCGCCTGCGTCCCGCGCCGGTGAAATGCAACACCATGCCGAGGCCGATCATCGGCAGCGCCAGCGCCTCGATCTTGAAATTGAGTCCGACCAGCGACACCAGCCAGCCCGTCATGGTGGTGCCCACATTACTGCCGAACAGCACCCACAGTGCCTGACCCAGGGTGAGCAGGCCGGCGTTGACGAAGCCGATGGTGGTGACTGTCACCGCAGAGGACGACTGCACCAGCGCGGTGATCAGCGTCCCCGAGGCGAGGCCGCGCAGGCGGGTGCCGGTGGAGCGTGCAAGGATGCGTTCCAGCGCCGGGCCGGCAGCGAGCTTGAGTCCATCGGTCATCAGCCACATGCCCAGCAGGAACAATCCGATGCCGCCTGCGAGTCCGCCCGCAACAGTAAATCCAGACATTGCGCACCCGTGTTTTTAATGTGTGCCAGAATTGTAGGGCGCGCTGACACGAATTTCATATTTGAAAAATCCGTTTCAGCCTGACCCAGGCTGAATGCCGACCCAACCGGAGACATCGCTTGCAGACCCACGACGAACAGCCGACGCACTGGCACAGAACGCGGTGATCGGCTTCGTCCAGGAAGGCCGCGCCGAACAGGCGCTCGACGCCATCCGCGACATGCTGTCGCCGCACGCCATCGTCATCCGCGCCGGCGAGCGCCCGCGCTGCGGCGTGCCGACATCGGCGTGGCGATGGGCAGGAAAGGCACCGAGGCGGCCAAGGAGGCGGCGGAGATGGTGCTGGCCGACGACAACTTCGCCTCGATCGCGCATGCAGTCGAGGAAGGCCGCACCGTCTACGGCAACCTGAAAAAGGCCATCGTGTTCATCCTGCCGACCAAGCGTCGGTTCTACCGCGATTTCATCCTGAACGGCGAATCGATCATGGCGGATGTCGCCGCGCAATACGGCCTGCCCTTGCCGCCGGAAATGTCCGCCCTGACGGCTGGAGGCGTTTATCATCAGGAAGCTGCCCGGCGTACCCGTCGTCGGCGACCGCGTCCGTCTGGGCAAACTGGAATTCGTGGTGCGCGTGATCGTCGACGGCCGCATCAGGCAGGTCGGCCTGAGAATCCAGACTCATCTGGTGGACGCACCTTGATCCTGCAACAATCCGGAGCCACTGATCGTAAGACCGGATGCGCATCCGGCAGCCCCTTTACAAAATGACCAACCTGATAAAATATAGCCATTTAGATGGTCATTTCGGGGTGCCTGGACAATGAAAACTGCCACAGTAGCTGATGCCAAGTCGCATCTATCCACCTTGCTCGCCGAAGTTGAGGCTGGTCAGGGTGTTGTGATTACCCGGCGGGGAAAGCCGGTGGCGCGTCTCGTTCCCGAGCCGCGATCAGGTGGCTTCGACTGGTCTGACTTGCGTAATTGGGTGTCTGCGCCGCCGGCGTTGGGTCTGACCGTTGCCGAAATGCGCGAACAGGATCTGCTGTGATTTACCTCGATACTTCGGTACTGGGCGCGATTTTTTTTCGAGAGCCCGGCGCGGCCGATCTTGTGGCCCGGCTCGAAAGTCAGCGTAAAGAGAGGCTGATGATTTCGGCCTGGACTTTGACCGAGATGGCCAGCATCGGCGGCATCAAACAGCGGACAGGCGCCCTTGATGCCGAGACCCGCCAGCAGGCAGTCGCCAATTTTCAGCGGTTTGCATCCATGCACCTCGGTACGGTCGAAATTGAACCGGCTGATTTTCGTACCGCAGCGGTACTCATCGAATCGCCCGCCGCCCTGCGGGCAGGGGACGCACTGCATCTGGCGGTCACTCGCCGCCTGGGCGCACGAATCGCCAGTCTCGACCACCGGTTGTGTGCAGCGACTGACATGTTGGGCCTGGCCAGATTTGATCTTTCGTGAGAGCACGCAGATGACGGCTGACAATAAGCCAGCCGGCAATTTGCGCAAGACGCACGCCGTAGAACCGCAGGGTGCAATAAGCCTGGCCTGAGCGCAGTCGAAGGGCGCAGCGCATTGCGCCGAATGTTGGCGATACATGCGGCGCAATGCCCGACCGCGTCCGGCTGGGCAAACCGGAATTCGTGGTGCGCGCGATCGTCGACGGCCGCATCAGGCAGGCCGGCCTGAGAATCCCGACCCATCTTGTCGACGCGCCCTGACATCAAACTCGCGCCCGCACTTGTCCGGGGCCGTAAAGCCGGCCATCATGGTTTGGGGTTGATCCCCACCCATGGCATTCGAAACAAAGGATCACGCATACAACAATGACGCAGCCTATTGACGAATTCGCCCCTGCTCCTGATCATCACCACCGTGCTGGGGGCGATCGCGGTGCGGCTGCGCCAGCCGATTCTGATCGCCTACATCGTGGCGGGGATCCTGCTCGGGCCGGCGGGCTTCTCGCTGG
>JGI25322J35698_1001489_pt1 | contig 14822 bp, 12 predicted proteins | sample AutmiccBRH37_all_FD_35698 | JGI IMG/M metagenome (IMG submission 35698) | reverse complement strand
AGGGGTCGGAACAAGAGCAGTGCAAAATCGTACGCTAAGGTCGAACGGACCGTGAACCCTCGCCGCGAACCCGCATAATGGTCTGCCGGCTGGTCCCGAATTTCCTGGCGATGGCCGAAACGCTCATCTCTTTCGCAAGATCGTCGCGTACATCCTGCTTCTGCTTTTCGTTGAGCGTCGAGGGGCGGCCGAGGGCCTTTCCTTCCGACTTGGCGCGCTTGAGGCCGGATTGTGTCCGCTCGATCAGCAAATCCCGCTCGAATTGGGCGACGGCATTGAGCACGTTCATGGTCATCGTGCCGGCCGAACTGGTGAGGTCCGCGCCGCCGAGCGCGAGACAATAGACGCGTACGCCCATTTCGGTAAGCCGCCTGACGGTGGTGCTGACGTCGATCGCGTCGCGGCCGAGGCGGTCGAGCTTTGTGACGATGAGAATGTCGCCGGACTCCAGCTTGTCCATGAGCCGGGAAAAGCCGCGGCGCTGCGCGATGGCGGTACTGCCAGAAACCGTCTCGGTGACAATCCGGCGCGGCTCGACATGAAAGCCGGCGGCTTCGATTTCCTGAATCTGGTTTTCGGTGGTCTGGCCGGTCGTGGAGACGCGGACATAGGCAAAGGTGCGTGGCATGGTGTCAATGTCGTCCGAATAGGATGTCCGAAATATCGCTGCTGTTCGAAAGCCTGTCAAGATAATTTGTGGACAGGGTGTTTTGTCCCTGTACGGAATCGTCCGTTTTCGGACAGAGGATCGGCCACCCAGCGCGTACTAAAGGAGTGAAACGGTGGCCCGACGAAAGCTTCTTCATGCACAGGATCGACGGGGGCTGTTTGATATTCCGACGGATGAGGAAAGCCTGATCCAGCACTACTCTCTGTCGCCAGCCGATCGGCTGGAAGTCGAGCTTCGCCGACGGGGACATAACCAGCTCGGGTTTGCCGTGCAGCTCTGCCTGATGCGTTATCCCGGTCGGACACTGCTACCAAACGAAACCCCGCCCGCTGCGATGCTCAATTATGTCGCTGGGCAGTTGAACGCCGATCCTCGCCTATTCGAATTTTATGCCCGGCGTGAGGAAACCCGCCGAGAGCATACTGCTTACCTTCTCGGATATCTCGGGATGAAAAGTGCAACGGCGCAGGACCGTCGCGCCGCCTTGCTGGCGGGGATCGAAGCTGCGGCGACAACAGATAAAGGAGTGACGATCGCCAAGGCAATTGTCGGTTCCCTTCGAGATCGTCGAGTTCTGTTACCGGCAATCAATACGATCGAGCACCTGGGTCTGACGGGTCGCCGCATCGCCCGTCGTCGCGCCGAGAGCGCATTACTTTCGGGTCTCGATCCGGAAAAGCTCGAAACCCTCGATGCATTGTTAGAAGTTGATCCTGCGATCGGGCAGACGCGCCTTCATTGGCTGCGGTCCGGTCCCGACGCTCCGGGCGCCGACAACCTGGTCGGATTGACGGAACGCATCGCGTTCCTGCGCTCGCTCGGGATCAATCCCCGGTTACAGGCCCGCATTTCCTCCGGGCGATGGGAGCAGATGGTTCGCGAAGGCGACGCAGCGCCGGCCTGGCTGGCCGAAGACTATAGCGCCAGCCGGCGGCGCGCGACGATCGTGGCGCAGATCATCAAGATCGGCCAGAAGCTCACCGACGATGCAGTGATGATGTTCATTAAGCTGATGGGCCGGCTGTACTCGAAGGTCAACAACCAGAAAAAGCAGCGCCATATGGACGTTCGCCTTGAAACATCCCAGGCACTCCGGTTGTTCCTCGACACGATTGTCGCCCTGCAGACTGCCAATGACACCGATGAAGATGCACTTGCGACGGTCAATCGGCAAGTTGGCTGGCATCGACTGCTTCAGATCAAGCCCGGTCTTGAAGCGATGGTTGAAAGTGCCGGTGCTTCGCCTCTCGTGCTGGCGGTCGAGCAGCATGGCAATATCCGAAAGTTTGCAGGGTCCTTCCTTCAGGCGTTCACATTTAAATCTCGCCGCCGACACGACCCGCTTCTGGCGGCGGTCGCCGCTCTGCAATTGCTTTATGCAGAGGGCCGGCGCCTTCTGCCGGATCGCGTGCCTGTCGGCCATCTCGGGCCAACCGAGAAAAAGCTCATCTTCGAAGAAGGAAAACCGGATCGGCGGCTTTACGAGATTGCAACGCTCACGCATCTGCGCGACCGACTGCATCGGCGAGACGTGTGGGTCGAGGGAAGTCGATCGTTTCGACCGATCGATGAAGATCTGATGCCGAAACCCACCTTTGCCGTCCTGAAGGAAGAAAACCAGCTCGGTCTTGGTGTTCCCAGCGATGGCGCTGCCTGGTTGGCAGAGGTTGGGCAGACGATGGACACCAACCTCAAACGCTTGGCCTGGCAGGCCCGTTTCGGGAAACTCGATGGTGTGAGGATGGAGAATGGCACGTTGATCGTGACGCCGCTTGCCAGCAATGTACCGGCCGCAGCCGCAGCCCTCAATGCCGAAATCACGGAGATGTATCCCCTGGTCGAGGTCCCCGATCTCTTGCGGGAAGTGCATGAGTGGACCGGGTTTGCGGACCAGTTCACCCACGTCCGAACTGGCGATGTGCCCCAAAACGTCGCTGCCATGCTGGCCGGTGTACTTGCCGACGGCACGAATCTCGGCCCAAAAAGGATGGCCGGAGCCTCGAAGGGCATCAGCGCTCATCAGATCGGCTGGATGCGTAGCTTCCATGCCCGCTCCGACACCTACCGGGCGGCACAGGCGGCCGTGACCGACGCCCACACCAGACATCCGCATTCGCAAATTTGGGGCGAAGGAAGGACCGCTTCATCCGATGGGCAGTTCTTCCGAGCCAGCGATCGGGCTGCCAGACGCGGCGACATCAATCTTCACTATGGCAGCGAGCCTGGCACGAAATTCTACAGCGGGCTTTCCGACCAATACGGCTACTACAGCATCCTGCCGATCAGCCCGACGGAAAGCGAGGCCGTGTATGTTCTCGACGGCTTGTTCGACCACGACACCATTTTGGAGATCGAAGAGCTGTTTACGGATACCGGCGGCGCTAGCGACCATGTCTTCGCGCTGTTCTGCCTGATTGGCAGGCGCTTCTCGCCGCGTCTTCGCAACATCAAGGACCGGAAGTTCCACACCTTCGAGAAGGCCGATAGCTATCCGACGTTGGCAAATCATATCGGGGCGCCCATCAATACCGCGCTCATCATGGAGCATTGGGACGAACTGCTGCGCCTTGCGGCCTCGATCATGACGCGTGCCGTCGCACCATCGACGATCCTCAAGTGGTGCTCGTCATCGAAATCCAGTGAGTTGGCCAAGGCATTGCGTGAGCTCGGTCGCATCGAGCGCACCATGTTCATGATCGAATGGTATTCCAGCCCGGCGCTGCGCCGGCGTTGTCAGGCAGGCCTCAACAAGGGAGAAGCCGCGCACAAGCTGAAACGCGCCGTCTTTTTCCATGAGCGTGGCGAAATCCGCGACCGCTCTTTTGACAGCCAGGCGTACCGTGCCTCCGGGTTAAATCTGGTGGTCAGTGCCATCGTGCATTGGAACACCGTTTATCTCAGCCGGGCGACGGCCCACCTGCGTCAGCAGGGTCGGCATATTCCTGACGAACTGCTGAAACATGTCTCGCCGCTCAGTTGGGAGCACATCAATCTCACCGGCATCTACTCGTGGGACGCTGAGCAGCAAATGCCAGACGGCTTTAGAGAGCTGCGGTTTCCGGGAAGAATCCTGCGCGCCGCATGAAGTTCACGCTTCGTTCGACCTTAGCGTACGATTCTCCGCAAATCTTGTCCTGACCCCGAAATGGACGGTTTGGCCAAAGAGAGACTCCGGATCGGCGGCTTTTACGGCCGAGCGGCCGTGGATTTACCGGATTCTTTCTGATTTTCGACTCGAGATCAATCACCTTTGATAAGGGGTACTTATCGATGGTTAGACCCTCAACCGCAAATCATACCCAGTGAGGAACTGCAATAATCAGATAGAGTTCTTTTAAGAATTCATTTACCATGATTTCAATGGCTGTGGATTTTAGCTCCCGATTTCAATTGAAGCGCTAAGCGAAAAATTTGCACTTAGTTTTGAGCTTGCGGTTTCAACACAGAGGAGGGAAGGGCGTCTATCCGGTTGATATCACTATGGATGCGCCAGTGATTTACCACCGCGGATCCGGCCATTCCGCATTTTCCCATGCAGCGAATCCTGCCGGGGAGACCAGGTTCTTCTCGCCGTTCTTCAATCGCATAGAGTAGAAGCTGTCATACATCGGATCGAAGCTTGAAAGGAGCTGCGCAAAGCCGGATTTCCGTTGGGCCTTCGTCCATGAGCAGAAGATTCCCCCGCGGCTGTCGATCATGTCGAATACTTCAGGCTGTGCTGGATCAAGGCGCTGCCAGAGACCAATGATGTGCTCAGCCTGTGCACCAAAATCCTCGCGCAGCGCATCTTCGATGACTGCTTCCAGAGCGTAAGAGATAGCTTGGGTCTTGGCCGTATGGCTGAGGAACGCGAGGGATTGTCTCAACAGCCTCTGCTGCAGCAGAAGAACTGGCCAGAGAATCTGGACACCGTATCGAACACCGATTTCTTCAAAATGCTTTGGCGGCTGGATAACCTCACGTTGCCGCTCAAAGGCTTTGCGCACATCGTAGGCCAGGCCCAGAAACGAGCCTTCCTTGTCGATGACAATCGGGGAGCGGTCATTCACATCATGCACCACCTCATGCAGCCAGGTCAGGGATGTGTGGTCTCCGACGAGCAGTATGCCAGCGTGGTTTTTGAGCAAACTGTAGGAGAGCATTCAGACTAATCCTTTCCGTCGACGAAGAGGGCTGATCACGCCGTCCAGGGGTCGATGATATCTATTCCGAAGCCTTCGAAATCCTTGGTGTTGCGCGTCGCAATGGTCAATTGGTGAGCGACGGCTGTAGCGGCAATCAAGCCGTCCATAGAGGCCAGCCCGCGACCACTTCGCTTGGCGAGCGCCATGAGATCACCCCAAGCCAAAGCGACAGGCCCTTCCACTGGAATAATCCGATTTTCGAAGCGTTGAGGCAGATCATGCTCGAGCCACTCGCCCAGGGCGTCGCGTTTCCGTCCGCTATCCATCAGAGCGACACCGCGGCGAATTTCAGCAATCGATACGATGCTGATAAACGTGCGGTCTTCGTCTAACCCGTGGAGCCACTTCAGGACGCTCTCATCGGGGCGAGGTTTTGTAACTTCCGACAGAACGTTCGTGTCGAGGAGTAGTCTCATAGGAACAAGTCGCGCGGCTCGTCGTGTTGTCGCTCAATATCCAGATCGGCGCCACGCAGAGGCGATGCCAATAGAAACTCGGCGAGTGATCCCCGGCGCGCAGTCTTCTTCTGCCATTCTTCTGCAGAAACAACGACCACGCTCGGCTTTCCGTTGCGTGTAATCGTCTGAGGTGCCAATTGCGCGCGCTCCATGACCTCCGAGAGCCTTGCCTTCGCGCCAGCGACCGTCCAGCTCATATCGTCGTGCGTTGATATTTGCATCGCTTCACCTCTAACCATAATGACTATAGTAACTATAATGCGTCAGCGGTCTTTCTGCAAGCGCTTGAACGGTAGGGGAGGGGAGGGGATAGCTAGAGCCCTGACGCCTTGGTCAAATTCACGCGGAAGCGGTCCCGTCGCCGTTGATATCTGCGGGTCATCTCCGCAGACGCGTGCCCCAGCTGTTTCTGGACGTAGCGCTCGTCGACCTCGGCAGAGGAAGCGAGGCCAGCACGAAGGGAATGACCGGAGAACTTGAGAGCGCGCTCAATCTCGCTGAGATCGCCGCGCACCCCGGCCGCCATCGCCGCCCGCTTCACCAGCCGGGCTACCTCCTTGTCGTTCAGCCGCTCCGACCCGACAGCTTTCCCTTGCCTCGTCACCCGGCGAAAAAGGGGCCCATGAGCCAGCTTAGCGAACTTGACCCAAGTCTCGACTGCCGCGATCGGGCAGGTAATGTCTGAAGAACCGCGGCCAATCTCGACTTCCCGCCATCCCGTTTTGCCGCGCAGGGTGACGAGCATTCCCTTGTCGAGGATTTCGATCCAGCCGCGTCCATCTTCGGTCTGGTCAGCCTTCAGATCAAGACCGACGATTTCGGAGCGGCGAAGACCTCCTGCAAAGCCGATGAGCAGCATGGCACGGTCGCGCAGGCCGCGCAGAGAGCCGCGATCAAGCGTCTCGATCATGGCGATGATATCTTCGGCCATGACCGCCTCCTTCTGGACGGGTGGCCTGGCATGGCTGTTGCGAATCCCGGCCATAACGGTTGCGATGTGCCGGTCCCTGCGATCGAGAGTCAGGCCGCGCTGGGCATAGTTCCAGGAGAGCGAGGAAAGGCGGCGCTCGATCGTGGAAACAGAATTGGCCTTGGCTCCTCTTTCGGCCGTGCCGGAGGCGCAGGCGGTGATATAGAGCCCGACGGTTTGCGGGTGTGGCGGGAGCGGAGCCAGATTGGACCGCCGGCACCAGGCGGCGAAGTGTTTCCAGTCTGAGGCATAGGCCTTGCGGGTATTGGCGGAGCTTGCCGCTTCCACATAGCCGCGGGCACGCTCGGCAAGACTTGTGAGATGCGCTGGTGGATGGTCCTTGCCGGCAGGCGAGGGGAGGGCAGTGTTCTCGCTCGACACCTCCGGCGCGGAAACATCACGCCCAGGCGCCATGCTGAGAGACGGCGCTAAGGTCTCATTGATGTGAATTTCGGTATTTTGCTCGATTATCTGGGCCATTTGTCTATAATGACAATAACGTCCGATAATGCAAGATTATCGGACATAATTATATGCGGACAGGCTGTGCGGTTGATTGTGAAATAGGTGGTATAAACTGCGCGCCTCGGCTATGCTTGACGGCATGGATTCGCGCCTTCCCCCACCTTTCGCCGCCCCGGTTCTCCCAGCGACCGTGTCTCCCCTACCGGCTTGGGCGAACGGGCGCGCGCGCGATTCAAGCGAAGGGGACGCCGCCTTTGCCGCTGGCATTGCTCTGAAATCGCTCGACGATTTGGTTCGCGCCGACCTGCCGTGGGCGGGCTGCTGGCGCCAGCGCCTGGCGCTTAGGGCCTCGCATTCGGCCGTGCAGCTGATTGGCCGCAACGAAGGCGAGGCGGGCTTGCGCGATGTGGTGCTGCTCACCGCGCCTGGCAACGATCCCGGGCCGGCCGGAGCTATGTATTTGGCATTCCAGAAACTGGCGGCAAAGAAGCGGCCGATCAGCAGCAAAGTTCTGGAGGAGGTAGCGGCGCTGATGGGGATGCGTCGCGAGGGCCTGAGCGAAATTGCCGATTTATTTGACGGCGCGCTTCAGTCCGGTCGTGCTGTGCCCTTCGTCGTCGCCGACCTTGTCACCAACATCTGCGCCGCCCGGCCAGATGCCGAAATTTTGGCCTGGTGGCTGGCCGACCGCCTGCTCGCGGAAAAACTCGCCTGGGCGTATGGCGTGCCGCTCACGATGGGCGAGCGGTTTGGCGCAGCGTTCAAGACCATAGGTGGCCGCGGGCGGGTGCGGCCCGGGGAGCCCGCTTTCCCGCGGGCGGTGTGCCTGGCGCTCGTGTCCGCCACGGTCGAGGCCTTGCGGCAGGCCAATGACATTGGCCGGCGTGCCGAGACATTGTTGGCGATCGCGCCGAAGTTGCGAACCAAAGGCGCCGGCGTCGTCATCGAAAAGCTGCTCAACGAGGATGCCATGCCCGCCTCCGTGCCCGGCAGCCATCTCTCCCGCTGGGCGGCGACGCGATTGTTCGAGCGGCTGGAAAGTTTTGGCGCGGTGCGTGAACTGTCCGGCCGAACTTCGTTCCGGATTTTTGGGTTGTGACGATGGCTGGATCAAGCGCAACACGACGGAAGTCACGGCCGCAGGACGAAGTGTTGCTTGATCGCGAGCTCGAAGATCTGCCGCCGGAGCTGCGCTGGCGCGAATGGATGCTGCGGGTAGAAGCAGTGATCTTTGCCGCCGCCGAGCCGGTCAGCCGTGAGATTTTGGCGCGCGTGGTCGGTTGCGGCTGCAGCATCGATCTCATCATCGATGATTTGCGCGAGGATCTGCGGTCACGTCCCTATGACATCGTTGCGGTCGCCGGGGGCTGGCAGCATCGAAGCCGTTCGGCTTACGCGTCTGCGATCCGTGCCTCGCAGGCGCCAACGCGTAGCGTCGCCGCGTCGCTGTCGGAAAACGAGGCTGCGGTGCTGGCGGCGATCGCATACTTGCAGCCGGTGACCCGCGGCGAGTTGTCCAACATGTTCGGCAAGGAGATAAGCCGCGACACGATTGCCGGCCTTCGCGATGCCGGGTTTCTCAGCTCCGGCCCGCGCAGCCCGACACCTGGCGCGCCCTACACCTATGTGACGACGAAGCATTTCCTATCGGCGTTCGGCCTTGAGACACTGCGTGACCTGCCCGATCTGGAGCGGCTTGAGGATGACGGGCTGCTTAGCCGGCATTCGCTTGTGAGGGAAGATTTGGCGAAAGAAGTCACCGATGGCGGCGAGCAGGACTAGCTGTAAGCGCATTTGGTGGGCATGACGCACTGCCATGGCCGCTCCACTGACCTTAAGCCGCGCCAGCTACTCGATCACATAGCCGAGCGCCCGATAACCCACGCGTCGCTTTGCTGCCATCCGAGCCAGAACCGGAACGGTGTTATCGACATAGTCGACCACCAAAACGTCCCGCTTGCCATCATGTTGACGATGCAGACGTCCGACATATTGCGCCAAAGTTCCTTTCCAGGCGATCGGCATGGTGAGGAACAACGTGTCGAGCCGGGCGTCATCGAAGCCTTCCCCGATATAGCGCCCTATTGCAAGTATCAGACGCTCATCATCGTCTGCGACATTCAACGCCGTGTTGGCTTGCTTGCGATCCTTCGCCGACATGCCACCGCGCAGCACCACCAGATTTTTCACGAACGGCGAGAACTTCTGCTGCAGATAGTCGAGGTGATCCTTACGCTCCGTCAGCAGGATGGGCGAACGTTTGGCCTCGAGGGATTTCAACACGTCATCGAATATCAGGTCATTTCGGCCTTGGTCCTGCGCAAGGGCCGCATAGATCGCTGGCATTGACGGGCGCTCTGCCGAGACGAGTGACGCTGGCAACTCAAACTTCGTCGAACGGTCGCGGGCACGGTGGCGAATACCACGCTCGGCAGCTTGAACTCTTGCATCGACCCGATGGCGAACGGGGCCGCATTGCATGAAGATGATCGGATGATGACCGTCCTTTCGGGCAACGGTGGCAGATAAGCCGACGACATATCGCGCCTTGGATCTGCGAGCGACAAGTTCAAAACTTGCAGCGGACAGATGGTGGCACTCGTCGACAATCAGATGACCGTAATTTCCCACGATGTCATCGACCTCGCCATTGCGAACCAGGCTTTGGATCAGCGCCACATCAACGATCCCTGTCGGCTTCCTTTTCCCGCCACCGATGATGCCGATCTGCTTTGGGTCGATGCTCAGGAAGGAACTCAGACGCTCTACCCATTGGGTGAGAAGCTCTCTGCGGTGAACAAGAACCAGCGTGTTGCGGCTCCGATGCGCTATGAGTGCAGCTGCGACAACTGTCTTACCGAAGGCAGTCGTGGCTGCGAGCACGCCGTTATCGTTGGCGACAAGGGCCTCAAAGGCTCGCGATTGTGGCCGTCGCAGTTCCCCTTGGAACGAGACGCCGGCGGGTAGAGCCTCTCCATCTTCGCGGAGATCCTCCAGAATGGCGCTCGCGCCATGGCTCCTGATCAGCTCTACAATTTCGTCGAAGCAGCCTCGTGGCAGCGCGACATGGCGTGGGTGAAGCTCGGCACAGGAGATGATCCGAGGCTTGCCGAATGTCGGCAATCGCATTGCTTGTGCACGATAGAATTCCGGGTTCTGGAATGCTGCCAGGCGCACGAACTGCGCAATCAGCGCGGACGGAAGCTCGGTCCTATCGATGTAAACCTGGTCGGCGATCACGACCTTGATGCTTTGCGGGATAGCAGCCTCAATTCGCCGCGGCTCGCTCCGACGTGACGGCAACATCTTCCACGGCTCATCGGCATGTTCGTCATCGACTGGCATCCGGACGCCCAAGACCCGCCCCGACAATTCGGCTTCGTCGGCGATCCTGAAGACTTCGTCCGCCGACAACCTGGGTAAAGACGACAGGTATGCCCACTGGTCATCGTAGGGTTGCAGGTCGCCATCGACAAAAACGCTGTTGCCATTTTCACGGGCTTTCCTTTGCAGGGGAAGCGCGATCAGATTACCGAAGCCGCCAATTGGCATCGTATCCTGATTGGGAAAGAAGCGATCATAAGATGTGAAGCCGATCTCAGGGCGGTTCTCCATCGTCTCTGTTATCAGCGCGGCCCCCAGTTGTCGGGCGATCTTCGCGGGAACGGGTTCTGAGAAGAATATCCAGACATGGCCGCCGTTTCCCGACCTCGACCGTTCGAGGGCTGCGGCAATTCCTTTTGCATGACAGGTTGCCAGCAACGCTCTGGTATCGTCCGCCCAGCTTTCCTTGTCGAAGTCAGCAGCAAGGAACCAGCATGTCTCGTCTTGCAACAATGGATATACGCCAGCAACAAAGTCGCTTGAGCGGGCATCGCCGCCACGAAGGTGCTTTTCGATGATATCCTCGGAATACGGGATGAACGCCTGATGCGGGCAGTCCCCACATTTCACCTTCGGCTTGCCGCAGATTCCTTTCGCCCACTCGTTGGAACAGGATGGCGAATAGCCAGTGCGTCCATCCTTTCTATTTTCCCATCGTACCGGGAAGACGTCGGGGCGCCCGGCAAACAGCTGCCGGAATAACTCCACCTTCTCCCTCGACGGTGAGCTGTTGGTAACAGGGGCATCGACAGACGACGGCCGTTCAGGCGAGTAGCTATCGGATGTGACCTTTTTCTCCAGCGATTCTAACGTGCACACAAGCTCCAGACGCTCAGCATCGAGATCAGCCAAGCGTCGCCGAATCCGCGCAATCTCGTCAGAAGTGTCGTCCCAACCTGCCAACGCCGCAGTCCACTTCCCAAAGTCCTGTCATGCGTCAACATAGACCAAAGACAGCTCGCGCTTAAGTCCCACACCGCGCATCCGGACCACCACTAACCCCGCTTTCCGCCAGCTACTGGGTAATCGCCGGGCCGGTCGTGAGTTCGAGCCGACCGACGATGAGGACTTCTCCTGATACCCGCATAGGCACCCAATAATCCTGACATGTCTGCCGCCGGAGGAAGGCGTGCGATGGAAGGTTGCTGCCTACGGCGTTTGAGGGCATCCGCAAGCAGCGTGATCAAGGGAAGGTGACCACCCGCCGACAGGATGAGCCGTCGCCAATGGGTGATCACAACATCATCATCGACCGTCAACCAGTCACTGGGTCGCATTGCGAGCCGTTCGATGCAGCGAATTCGCGTCGACGTGGACAGGCTGGTCAGGGACGATGTCGCATAAATACCGGCAACACTTGGCATGCCAAGCAGGCGCCGAACGAGGGTAACGCTTGGCATCGAACCGGTTATCGCTTCCAGTCGGCAGATATCGTCGATGCAGCGGTCAAGCCGTTTTGCCTCTGGACCGACACCGACAATCGATGCCCGACGCAGGTCATAGCCGCAGCGGGCACAATGATGTTGCGGAACGAGTTCAGTCTGATCGAAACCCGCAACACGGCTGCGGCACGATGGGCATCGATCGCGCAACCCGCAACCATGTTTTGAACAGCAAGCTTTGGTTGCCAACCGCCATCGTCGCCGAAAATATGGCTGTGCATCCTCAGCCAGGCATCGAGAACAGAACTGCAGCCACCGCGAACTGTCGCGACGTCCGTTGTTTCGCAATGGCAGCAAGAGCGGCTTCAGCGGCGATCCAGTTAGCGACATCGCCGAGAGTTGGTCTTCCGAAATCCCGGTGTGGGCTTGGAGAAGGGTTGCAATGTCGGCCGGGAGCTTGAGGTCCAGGGCGGCCGACCACATCCCTGCATTAAGCCCGAGTACGCGGGCGAACGGTCGAGGCGCAATGCCGTTCGCAAATGCAAGTCGGTGCAGCCAGCTCGATAGCAATTCGTCGGCCTGCGGCGTGACGATGACGGGCCACTTTTCCGAAACGACATCGCGGTATCGCTCGCGGATGCCGATTGTCAGGCCGGGAGAATCGATGACCATCACAGAAGGCTCTGACGCAGAGGGGAGTTGCGCCGCTGTGAGATCGGCACATAGCGCAGCGCGTCGATGTTGGCTTTGCTGATGCGTTCGGTCCCGGATGTGATTGCCGCGATCGCCGCCTTCGCCACGATGGTGACGATTTCACCGATCAGGCCTTCCGACAGGCTGAATATTAGCCGGGCCAACGTTTCGGTCGACAGATCCGAGCTTTTGGCCAGCGGCAAAGCGGCTTCGAGACTGTCGAGCAGCATGAGATAGTTCTCGTCATATTGCCAACGTGGAACTGGGACAAGGTCAAAGCGGCTTGCCATCTCGCTGGTCGCATTGATGAAATCGCAGACGGCCACCTCACCGATTAGCACCGGTGAGATGTCGTATTGACGCCCGATCCGCCGCAGGAAGGCAAAGACAGCTTCGACGTCGCGCGCACGGCCCCGCAACGCATTGTGAAATTCGTCGAAAATCAGCACCCTCGGTTTGAGGCTGAACAGCAAGTGGTCGAGTTGTTCGGTCTTGCGGCCGAGGTTCCACATATCGCCACCTGGAGCCCGCAGTGCCTGCAGAATACTGGCATAGAAATGGCCAAGGCCAGCGCCTTCGCGTGTCTGGGCTATCCATACCCTTTGATTGGGCGAGGTTCTCAGGTGTTCGACGGCGAACCGCTCGGCAATCATCGTCTTACCGTTGGCGTAGGGNCCGACCAACATCAGCCCCTGGGTTCGCAAAGACGGCGGCCGTAACAGAAGCTCGGCAAGTCGCCGATGGCTATCCTGGGCGGCATGATGCCCGATCCACCGTGGGGCACGGATGTAGGCGATCCTTTCCTCCTGATCACGATCAAGATACGGCCGGACATGCTCGAGCAAATGATCCACTATTGCTACCAATCCTCCACCGGCAACCGGCTCTTCTGACGCGTGGGATGCTCGGCGGGAGGAAGTGCCGGCTGCTGCATAATGGCATAAGGCTTTTCCGCCGCGGCGGCATGGGCCTTGCGGACAGCATCACGCAACTGACGCCTGGAGGGTTTCGCCGATTGCACAATGGCTGCAATCTCGCGGCGGAGCGCCACCTTCTCAGTGCTTGAGCGGTGGTTTGCCGCACGCCGACGGGTGCGTTCCGCCGCATGCTCCCACATCGTCACTGACGTCAGTTGGCCGTCGCGTCGCTCGACCGGCCGAAACTGTCGGTTTTCCGGGTCACGGATGTAAACATGGCTGATGTCACGGGGGTCGTATCGCACCTCAAGCCTTCCGAGCCGGTCACGCTCGGGAACGACGGCGCTCAGCCACGGTGAATAATAGTGCATGGCGAACATGTTGATCCCTTGCGGTGACAATTGCCTTTCCGTCCCCGGCAAGAACGACAACAACACGCGCTGCGGGTCATCGTCAAAATGAGGCAGGGCGGTTGCGTTGTGCTGCCATTCCGTCATGGGAACCTTCAGGGTCTTGGAATTTTCCTGCAGGTTGTGATCGATCACGGCCAGCGCAACGCAGCGCTCCAGATCGGCGAAGCTCAGGCAGGCGCGCCGCTCGGATGGATATTCGTCGCGGTGGGCCACCGAACGGCCCGAAGAGCCCGGGTAGGTGGCGAGGACCACGTTGAGCTTTCCCAGCAGCCGTTCAACCACGCCGCCTTGATGGACCCGGCCGCGATCGCGATATCGGATCCTGATCCCATAATCGTCACATCCTCGCTGGAAGGCGTGTCCCTTGAACTCCATTGCCGAGTCCGTGACGAGCAGCTGCGGTCGACCGAACATCGGCCAGGCGTGATTGAGATTGCGCGCTGCAAGCCATGTATCTTTCGGACACATGGCTTGGGCGAGACAAAGCGCAACGGATAGAGCCGACGGCTTTTCCAAGGTGAGGCAGAAGCCGAGAATGGATCGCGTCGCCACGTCGGTGATGACAGTCAAATAGGGTCGGCCGACGAACACACCGGCGCCATCGACCACCTCCACGAAATGGATGTCGGTCGGCGTATGGTCGATTTGGCAGACGGCGAGCGGGTGCGGCGCATGGATATAGCCGGGACGCGGCTTCAGCCGCAGCAAGTGCTTTGGATTGGCCGATCGCTTCTTCGCGATCTCTTCAGGCGAAAACAACATCGGGATGCGCCGAGCGACCGTCACATATGAGGGAACGGCAAGACCGGCTTCCTCGCAGCGCGCGCGGATCTCGTCGACCACGGGAGCAAGTGGGGTCGGCTCGAGCGTCAGCCACTTCTCGCGAAGTGTGGCGGCGATGATCGCCTCCACGTGTTCCGGCAGCCGCTTGCGCCGACTGGTCGCAGTGCGAGGAAGCAAGCTGGTCACTGTCCGATCGGCGCGATAGCGGGCGAGGAGATTGTAGATTTGCCGGGTGGTGAGCCGCAGTTCAGCCGCAGCGCGTTTGATGGCAGCCCGCCTTGGATTGCCGCCATCCAGGATTTTGTCCAGCTCGCGGGCCATTCGACGCGCCATCAACCAGTGCTCGTCCGAGACCGGGCGCGCCGCCGGCGAACTTCGATCGTGAAATCGCTTTGGCAAAGGGCCTCGCTGAAATCATTAGCGGAAAATCGTCGCCAGTTTAGCGCCAGAACCCAACTGGCGTATGACATTCCCCGGATTGAAATCTGGAAGTAAAAGCCACA
>JGI25322J35698_1001451_pt1 | contig 15121 bp, 16 predicted proteins | sample AutmiccBRH37_all_FD_35698 | JGI IMG/M metagenome (IMG submission 35698) | reverse complement strand
ATTTCCTTGAATCGAGATCGCCTTTCGACCTGACGAAAGGGTGGTGGGTTTCCTCGGCGCGAGGATACTGCGCCGTGCTGGCTGGTTCGTAGCGCTGTCCGCGCATGCATTCGAGCGCCTTTCGCCCGGCGCCGCTGTGCGCGGGCGGTCGGTGGCTATAATCAGCCGCTTTCCCTTCAGTCAGGCCAGCTAGATCCATGACCGAGTCCGTACTCGATTACATGAACCGCCTGGGCCGCGCCGCGCGCGAGGCCTCGCGGGTGCTTGCGCGCGCCAGCACGGCGCAGAAGAACCGTGCCCTGCAGGCCGCCGCCGACGCGCTCGACGCAGCCCGCGACGAGTTGGTCAGTGCCAATGAGCGGGACCTTGCCGGTGGCCGCGCCAACGGTCTGGACGCGGCGATGCTCGATCGTCTTGCGCTGACGCCCAAGGTGATCGACGGCATGATCGAAGGGCTGCGCCAGGTCGCCNCGCTGCCGGACCCGATCGGCGAGATTCGCGACATGCGCTACATGCCTTCGGGCATTCAGGTCGGCAAGATGCGCGTGCCGCTGGGCGTGGTCGGGATCATCTACGAGTCGCGGCCGAACGTGACCATCGACGCCGCCAGCCTGTGCCTGAAGTCGGGCAATGCGACCATCCTGCGCGGTGGTTCCGAGGCGATCCATTCCAATCAGGCCATCGCCCGCTGCATCCAGCTTGGCCTGGCCGAAGCCGGGCTGCCGGCAGCGGCGGTGCAGGTCGTGGAGACCACTGACCGGGCCGCGGTCGGCGCGCTGATCAGCATGCCGGAATACGTCGATGTGATCGTGCCGCGCGGCGGCAAGGGTCTGATCGAACGCATCAGCCGCGACGCCCGGGTACCGGTGATCAAGCACCTGGACGGCATTTGCCATGTCTACATCGACGTGGCGGCGGACGTGGACAAGGGCGTTCGCGTCGCCGACAACGCCAAGACCCAGCGCTTCGCGCCGTGCAACACCATGGAGACGCTGCTGGTTCACCAGGGCATCGCCGATCGGGTGCTGCCGNCACTGGCGGCCATCTATCGCGAGAAGGGCGTTGAGTTGCGTGGCTGTGCGCGAACCCAGGCGCTGCTTGGCGGCGATGTGCTGGAGGCCAGCGAAGAAGACTGGTCCACCGAGTACAACGCACCGATCCTGTCGATCCGCATCGTCGATTCGCTGGATGCCGCCATCGAGCACATCAATCGCTACGGCTCGCAACACACCGACGCGATCGTCACCGAGAATTTCACCGATGCCCGGCGCTTCCTCACCGAGGTGGACTCCGCTTCGGTGATGGTCAACGCCTCGACGCGTTTCGCCGATGGCTTCGAGTATGGCCTGGGNGCGGAGATCGGCATCTCCACTGACAAGCTTCATGCCCGTGGTCCGGTCGGTCTGGAAGGGCTGACCAGCGAGAAGTACGTGGTGTTTGGCGACGGCCACGTCCGTACCTGATGAGCCAAGGCAGCGGCGCCCGGCGCATCGGTATACTCGGCGGCACCTTCGATCCGGTACACATCGGTCACTTGCGCGGGGCGCTGGAAGTGGCCGAGATGTTCGATCTCGACGAGCTGCGGCTGATACCCAACGCGCGTCCGCCGCACCGTGACACCCCCAATTGCTCGGCGCAGGATCGCCTGGCAATGGTTCGCCTGGCGGTGCAAGACCTGCCGCCACTTTGTGTGGACGCTCGTGAGCTGGAGCGGGAGAAGCCGTCCTACACCATCGACACGCTGATTTCCCTGCGCGCCGAGCTGGGCGAGGAGGATCAGTTGTTGCTGGTGGTGGGCTGGGATGCCTTCTGCGGCCTGCCAACCTGGCATCGCTGGGAAGAGCTGCTCGACTATTGCCATATCCTCGTCCTGCAACGCCCGGATGCCGGCAGCGAGGCGCCGCAGGTGCTGCGCGATCTGCTCGCCGCACGCAGCGTGCCCGATCCCCAGGTGCTTTGCGGGGGCAGCGGGCAGATTGCCTTCGTCTGGCAGACACCGTTGGAAGTGTCTGCCACACAGATTCGCCAATTGCTGGCCAGCGGCAAGTCGGTCCGATTCCTGGTTCCCGATGCCGTACTGGCTTATATCAACGCGCACGGACTGTACCGGGCGTCGAACTGAGGTTGTTTTCACGTTATGCAAACTGAAGAGTTGGTCCAGCTGGCGGTTGCCGCCCTGGAAGATCTGAAAGGCCAGGACATCACCACCATCGATGTGCGCGGCAAGACCAGTGTCACCGATTACATGATCATCGCCAGCGGCAGCTCCAGCCGGCACGTCAAGTCGCTCGTCGAAAACGTGCTGGAGCAGGTCAAGGAGCAGGGCGTTCGCCCGCTTGGCAGCGAGGGTCTCGAAGGCGGTGAGTGGGCGTTGCTCGACCTGGGCGATGTCGTCGTCCATGTGATGCAGGTGCCGACCCGCCAGTTCTACGATCTGGAACGTCTCTGGCAGGGCGCCGAGCAGAGCCGCGCGCAGCACGCTCACGACCCGGAATAAGCCGTGCGTATCAAGCTGATTGCGGTCGGCTCGAAGATGCCACGCTGGGTCGAGGATGGTTGGCAGGAATATGCCAAGCGCCTGCCGTCCGAACTACCGCTGGAGCTGCATGAGATCGCGCTCAATACCCGTGGCAAGAACGCCGACGTGGCGCGGTTGATTCGCCAGGAAGGCGAGGCCATGCTGGGCAAGGTTCAGCCAGGCGAGCGCATTGTCACGCTCGAAGTACATGGCAAGCCGTGGAGCACCGAGCAGCTGGCGGCGGAAATCGAGCGCTGGCGGCTCGATGCACGCAACGTCAACCTCATGGTCGGCGGTCCGGAAGGGCTGGCACCCGAGGTTTGNGCNCGCAGCGAGCANCGCTGGTCGCTGTCGCCGCTGACCCTGCCTCATCCGCTGGTGCGAATCCTGATCGGCGAACAGATCTACCGCGCCTGGACGCTGCTGTCCGGTCATCCCTATCACAAGTAGTCCGCGAACCCCTTCAAGATGCCGCAACCGATTCAACTCAAGGATCACGAGAAGGACGCCGTGCTGGTGCGCCGGCGCGTCATCGTCGGCCTTGCGTTCGTGTTGCTGTTGATCGGTGTGCTGGTGTCGCGGATGTACTACCTGCAGGTGGTGCAGTTCGAGCACCATTCGACGCTGTCGGAGAACAACCGCGTCCACGTTCAGCCGATTCCGCCCAATCGCGGATTGATCTTCGACCGCAAGGGCAGGGTTATCGCCGACAACCGCCCCAGCTTCAGCCTGACCGTCACCCGCGAACGCGCCGGCGACTGGAAGACTGTGCTCGATGGCGTGGTCGAGGTGCTGGAGCTCAGCGAGGAAGAGCGTGGGCTGTTCGAGAAACGCGTGTTGCAGGGGCGCCGGCCATTCGAGCCGTACCGATCATGTATGAGCTGTCCGAGGAGCAGATTGCGCGCATTGCCGTGAATCAGTTCCGCCTGCCTGGGGTCGAGGTGGCGGCGCAGCTGGTCCGGCATTACCCGCAGGGTCCGCACTTCGCGCACTCGGTAGGCTATGTCGGGCGAATCAACGAGCAAGAGCTCAAGCAGCTCGACCCGGTCAATTACAGCGGCACGCACCATGTCGGCAAGACCGGTATCGAGAAATTCTACGAGGACGAGCTGCACGGCCAGGTCGGCTACGAAGAGGTCGAAACCAATGCCCGCGGCAGGGTCTTGCGCGTGCTCAAGCGTACCGATCCGATACCGGGCAAGGACATCACGCTGTCGCTCGATCTCGACCTGCAGGAGGCCGCAGAAGCGGCGCTCGGTGGTCGTCGCGGTGCAATCGTCGCGCTGCTGCCGAGCACCGGCGAGGTGGTGGCGATGGTCAGTCAGCCGAGCTTCAACCCCAACCTGTTCGTCACCGGCATCAGCTTCAAGGATTACGGTGAACTGCGCGACTCTATTGATCGTCCGTTGTTCAACCGTGTGCTGCGCGGCCTTTACCCGCCCGGCTCGACCATCAAGCCAATGATGGCCGTTGCCGGCCTCGATGCCGGCGTGATCACGCCGAGCAGTCGCGTGTTCGATCCGGGCTTTTTCCAACTGCCGAACGTGAAGCACAAGTACCGCAACTGGAACCGCAACGGCGACGGCTGGGTGGACCTGGACCTGGCCATCGCCCGCTCCAACGACACCTACTTCTACGACATGGCCCACAAGCTGGGCGTCGATCGCATGCACGAATACATGACCCGCTTCGGCCTGGGGCAGCGCGTATCCCTGGACATGCACGAGGAGACGGCGGGCCTGATGCCGTCGCGCGACTGGAAACGGGCGCGCTATCGCCAGCCCTGGTATCCCGGTGAAACAGTGATTCTCGGTATCGGCCAGGGTTACATGCAGGCCACGCCGCTGCAGCTGGCCCAGGCCACGGCGCTAGTGGCGACCCGCGGCAAGTGGATTCGGCCGCATCTGGCGCGCAGCGTCGGTAGTGAAGCGCCGGTGGACCATGATCCGGTTCCGGACATCCAGCTTCGCGATNCGCGCTTCTGGGACTACGCGACCCACGGCATGGAGCAGGTTCTGCATGGCGCGCGGGGTACGGCAAGGAAGGTCGGTGACAGTGCGGCGTATCGTATTGCCGGCAAGAGCGGTACCGCCCAGGTGGTCGCGATTCGCCAGGGCGAGAAATACGACAGTGCCAAGCTGGCCGAACGCCATCGGGACCATGCGCTGTTCGTCGCCTTCGCCCCGGTGCATGACCCGCAGATCGCCGTGGCGGTGATGGTCGAGAACGGCGAATCCGGTTCGGGCGTCGCCGCGCCAGTGGCCAAGCAGGTCATGGACGCCTGGCTGCTGAACGAGGAGGGCGTGCTCAAGCCCGAGTTCGCCCCGCCGCTGACCGCCGAAGGGAAGAAGCCATGAGCGGCAATTTCGACCGAACCCTGTCGCGCGAGGACGTACTGCGGCGTCGCGCCAGCCTGTTGCAGCGCCTGCATATCGACGGGCTGCTGCTGGTGCTGCTGCTGATGCTGGCGGCGGGCAGCCTGTTCATTCTCTATTCGGCCAGCGGCAAGAACTGGGATCTGGTCATCAAGCAGGCGACGTCTTTCGGCCTCGGCCTGGGTGCAATGCTGGTCATTGCACAGTTCGAGCCACGCTTCATGGCGCGCTGGGTACCGCTGGGCTATCTCGCTGTGGTAGCGCTNCTGGTGGCGGTCGAGGTCGTCGGCCATACAGCGATGGGCGCCACCCGCTGGATCAACATTCCGGGGGTGATCCGCTTCCAGCCGTCGGAGTTCATGAAGATCATCATGCCGATGACCATCGCCTGGTATCTGTCCTCGCGCAGCNTGCCGCCGAGCATCAAGCACACTGCGATCAGTCTGTCGCTGATCCTCGTGCCCTTCGTGCTGATCCTCAAACAGCCGGATCTGGGCACGTCGCTGCTGATTCTCGCCTCCGGCGCATTCGTCCTGTTCATCGGCGGCCTGCGTTGGCNCTGGATCATTGGCGCGGTCACGGCGATCGTGCCCATCGCTGTGGCNATGTGGTACTTCGTACTGCACAACTACCAGAAGCAGCGAGTACTGACGTTTCTCGATCCGGAAAGCGATCCGCTGGGCACTGGCTGGAACATCATCCAGTCGAAGGCGGCGATCGGTTCGGGTGGGGTGTTCGGCAAGGGCTGGCTGGCAGGCACGCAGTCGCACCTGGATTTTTTGCCGGAAAGCCACACGGACTTTATCATCGCCGTGCTCGCTGAAGAGTTCGGCCTGGTCGGGGTCTGCCTGCTGCTGCTGGTGTATGGTCTGCTGATCACNCGCGGCCTTGTTATCACCGTGCAGGCGCAAACGCTGTTTGGAAAANTGCTGGCCGGTGCGCTGACGATGACCTTCTTTGTTTACGTTTTCGTCAATATCGGTATGGTCAGTGGGCTGTTGCCGGTGGTGGGGGTGCCATTGCCCTTCATTAGTTATGGCGGAACTTCATTGGTGACCCTGCTGTCAGGGTTCGGGGTTTTGATGTCGATCCACACCCATCGCAAGTGGATCGCGCAGGTTTGACGAGAGTGAATTTGTTGACTTCATTACGGCGTGGCTTGATGGCGCGGATGCTAGGGGGCGTGGCTTTGGCCGGCGCTGTGCTGGGAAGCCTGCCGCTGCAGGCGGCCGATTACACCGGCGCCAACGTGGACGAGTTCATCGCGGAGATGACCCGCGACTACGGATTTGCCGACGAGCAGCTGCGTGACCTGTTCAAGCAGGCCGAGCGCAAGCAGGCGATTCTCGATGCCATTTCGCGTCCTGCGGAGCGGGTCAAGCCGTGGAAGGAATACCGACCTATCTTCCTCACCGACTCGCGCATCGCCCAGGGCGTCGATTTCTGGCGGGAGAACGAAGCCGCGCTGACTCGTGCGGAAACCGAATACGGCGTGCCGGCGGAAATCATCGTCGCGATCATCGGCGTGGAAACCTTCTACGGCCGCAATACCGGTAGCCATCGGGTGATCGATGCGCTGTCGACGCTGGGCTTCGATTACCCTCCGCGTCAGCCGTTTTTCCGTCAGCAGCTCAAGGAGTTCCTGCTGCTGACCCGTGAGGAGCAGGTCGACCCGCTTACGCTCAAGGGCTCCTACGCGGGTGCGATGGGACTGCCGCAGTTCATGCCGAGCAGCTTCCGCGCCTACGCGGTGGATTTCGACGGCGACGGGCACATCGATATCTGGAACAACCCCACCGATGCCATCGGCAGTGCGGCCAGTTACTTCAAGCAACATGGCTGGGCTGCGGGCGAGCCGGTGGTGGCACGGGCCAAGGTAGGCGGCGAGCGTTATGAAGAAGGGCTGACCGTCGGCCTGGAGTCGCAGAAGAATGCCGGCGAAATGCGTAGCCTGGGCTGGCAGTTCGACAAGTCGGTGGCCGACGATACGGCCATTACTGCTTTTCGCCTGGATGGCGCAGAGGGTGATGAGTACTGGCTGGGCCTGCCGAATTTCTATGTCATTACCCGCTACAACCGTAGCGTGATGTATGCGATGGCCGTGCATCAGCTGTCCCAGCTGCTGGCCGAAGCGCGAGGCGAACAATGACCGTGATCTGGACAAGGCTGGTCGCGCTGGGTGTCGCCGGGGCGCTGCTGGCGAGCTGCTCATCGACGCCGACACCGAGCAGTGCACCAAGCAAGAGTACCGGTATCAGTGGTCCCGGCGACTACAGCCGTCCGCACAAGGACGGCGCGCCCTGGTGGGACGTCGACGTTTCGCAGATCCCCGATGCCACGCCGATGCCNCATTACGGCCGTTACAAGGCCAATCCCTATACGGTGCTGGGCAAGACCTACTTTCCAATCAGCGATGGTCGACGTTATTCGGCTACCGGGACGGCATCCTGGTATGGCACCAAGTTTCACGGCCAGCCCACCGCCAACGGCGAGAAGTACGACCTTTATGGCATGAGCGCGGCGCACAAGACGCTGCCCTTGCCCACTTACGTCAAGGTCACCAATCTGGATAACGGGCGCACCGTGGTCTTGCGCGTCAATGACCGTGGTCCGTTCTACTCCGATCGGATCATCGATCTGTCTTTCGCCGCGGCGAAGAAGCTCGGCTATGCCGAGAGCGGAACGGCGCGGGTAAAGGTCGAAGGCATCGACCCTCAGCAATGGTGGGCCGACCAGGGCCGACCGGTGCCGACGATGATGGCGCAGCCGGAGATGGTTGCGAGCAAGCCCGCCAGCAATGTCGCGCAGCCGATCGAACAGTACACGCCGCCGCCCCAGCAGCACGCTGCGGCCACGGTGCCGCTGGAAGTCGATGCAAAAAAAAACGCTTCGCCCGCAGCCTCTGGCCTGTTTCTCCAGGTTGGCGCCTTCGCCAATCCGGATGCAGCGCAGTTGCTCAAGGACAAGCTGAGCGGCGTGGTCTCTGCCCCGGTGTTCATCAGCTCGGTGGTACACAACCAGCAGACCCTGCACCGCGTGCGCCTGGGACCCATCGACACACCGGATGAGGCCATGCAGCTCGAAGAGAGCGTACGCCTGGCCAACCTCGGACAGCCGCGGCGCGTTGCCGCTGACTGATCGCTGCAAACCTTGCCTTCGTTTTACCTGACTAATTTGAGATTCGGATGAACATCACCAGCCTCGTGCAACGCTTCATAGTCCTGGCAGTGCTGACGGTCACCCCGACCGTCTGGGCAGCGCAGATCGTACCGTCCGCCCCGCAGCTGGCGGCCAAGTCCTACATGCTGATGGACGCGGCCAGCGGCGAGGTACTGGTCGAGCACAACGGTGACGAGCGCCTGCCGCCAGCGAGCCTGACCAAGCTGATGACCGCCTATATCGCCACCCTGGAAATCCAGAAGGGTCAGATCAGCGACAGCGACATGGTCACGGTGAGCGAGAAGGCCTGGCGTACCGGCGGCTCGCGGATGTTCATCCAGGTCAACACGCAGGTCTCGGTCGACGATCTGCTGCATGGCATCATCATTCAGTCGGGCAACGACGCCAGCGTTGCCATGGCCGAGCACATCGCCGGCAGCGAAGAGGCCTTTGCCGACCTGATGAACAGCACGGCTCAGCGCCTGGGCATGACCAACAGCCATTTCATGAATGCCACCGGCCTGCCGGACCCGGATCATTATTCCTCGGCCAACGACATGGCCAAGCTGGCTCGCGCGATCATCTACGAAGACCCGGCGCACTACGCCATCTACGCGCAGAAAGAGTTCTTCTGGAACAACATCAAGCAGCCCAACCGCAACCTGTTGCTGTGGCGCGACAAGACCGTCGACGGCCTGAAAACCGGTCATACCGAAGAGGCCGGCTACTGCCTGGTGGCCTCTGCCGTGCGTGACAACATGCGCCTGATCTCGGTGGTGTTCGGTACCGACAGCGAGCAGGCCCGCGCGGCGGAGACCCAGAAGCTGCTGACCTATGGCTTCCGCTTCTTCGAGACCCGCACCTTCTACCAGAAGGGCACCGAGCTGGCTCAGGCGCAGGTCTGGAAAGGCCAGCAGGACAAGCTTAAGGCGGGCCTGGCACAGGACCTGACCATGACCCTGCCGCGTGGCCAGGCAGAGAAGCTGCAAGCGGTCATGAGCTTCAACGGCACACTCACCGCACCGATCCAGCAGGGTGACGTCATCGGCAAGGTCGAGGTCAAGCTGGAGGACAAGGTCGTCCGCAGCACCGATCTGGTGGCGCTGGAAACCATCGAAGAGGGTGGGCTGTTCCGCCGGTTTTGGGATAGCATTCGCCTCTTCTTCTACAGCCTGTTCAACTGACCACGCGCGAGTGCACCGCGGCTGATCCCGCCGCGGCGCACGTGCGGATCACGAGTCCGTTACGCCCATGACCGATAACCAAGATGTCGCAGCACCCAAGATTGACTTCCCCTGCGAGCGCTACCCGATCAAGGTGATCGGCGACGCTGGCGAAGGCTTCCGTGAGGTCGTGATCGAAGTCATCCAGCGCCACGCGCCGGATTTCGACGAAACCACCGTCGTCACCCGCGACAGCCGCAACGGGCGATTCCTTTCGCTGCAGGTGCTGATCACCGCCACCGGCGTAGAGCAGCTGCAGGCCATTCACGTCGACCTGCGCGCCACTGGCCGTGTTCACATGGTGCTGTGATGACCCTCGAAGTGGGCGTGCGTGAGCTCGGCCAGATCGAGTACCGGACTGCCTGGCAGGCCATGCAGCACTTCACCAACACGCGCGATGCAGCCAGTGGCGACGAAATCTGGCTGCTGCAGCACCCGCCCGTATTCACTCAGGGCCAGGCCGGTAAGGCCGAGCACCTGCTGTTCCCTGGCGAAATTCCGGTAGTGCAGGTGGATCGAGGCGGTCAGGTGACCTATCACGGGCCCGGCCAACTGGTTGGTTATCTGTTGCTCGATGTGCGCCGACTCGGTATCGGTGTGCGCGAGCTGGTGAGTCGTATCGAGCAGAGCCTGATCGATCTGCTCGCCAGCTATGGCATCGAGGCGGCTGCCAAAGCGGATGCGCCGGGCGTTTACGTCAACGGTGCGAAGATCGCGTCTCTGGGCCTGCGCATTCGCAATGGCCGTTCCTTCCACGGCCTGGCGCTGAACGTGGACATGGATCTCGAACCTTTCCGGCGCATCAACCCCTGCGGTTATGCAGGGCTGCCCATGACCCAGCTGCGTGACCTGATCGGGCCGATCGACATCTCTGAAGTGGCCGATCGACTGCGTGGTTATCTGGTCCGGCAGCTCGGATACGCGCAACAGAAGACCCTCGCGGGCGGAATCGAAGCATATGAGTAGTGTAGAAACGGCAGGCAAGCGCCCGGCCAAGGTAGAGGCTGGCGTCAAACTGCGTGGTGCCGAGAAGGTTGCGCGGATTCCGGTGAAGATCATCCCCACCGATGAGCTGCCGAAGAAGCCGGACTGGATTCGCGTGCGCATTCCGGTTTCCCCGGAGGTCGACCAGATCAAGCAGACCCTGCGCAAGCACAAACTGCACAGCGTCTGCGAGGAAGCCTCCTGNCCCAACCTGGGCGAGTGCTTCTCCAGCGGAACCGCGACCTTCATGATCATGGGCGACATCTGCACCCGNCGCTGCCCGTTCTGCGACGTCGGCCACGGCCGGCCGAATGCGCTGGACCCGGATGAGCCGAAGAACCTGGCCCAGGCCATCGCCGACATGCGCCTGAAGTACGTGGTCATCACCTCGGTGGATCGCGACGATCTGCGCGACGGTGGCGCCCAGCACTTTGCCGATTGCCTGCGCGAGATTCGCAAGCTGTCGCCGTCGATCCAGCTGGAAACCCTGGTGCCCGACTACCGTGGGCGNATGGATATCGCTTTGGATATCACTGCCAGCGAGCCGCCGGATGTGTTCAACCACAATCTGGAGACCGTACCGCGGCTATACAAGTCGTCGCGGCCGGGCTCGGATTTCGAGTGGTCACTGGATCTTCTGGAGAAGTTCAAGCAGCGCGTGCCGGGCGTGCCGACCAAGTCGGGACTGATGCTCGGCCTCGGCGAGACCGACGAGGAGGTCATCGAGGTCATGCACCGCATGCGCGAGCACGATATCGACATGCTGACCCTGGGTCAGTACCTGCAGCCTTCGCGTAACCACCTCCCGGTGCAGCGCTTCGTTCATCCCGACACCTTCGCCTGGTTTGCCGAAGAGGGGATGAAGATGGGCTTCAAGAACATCGCCTCAGGTCCGCTGGTGCGCTCGTCGTACCATGCCGATCAGCAGGCGCACGGAGCCAAAAAAGACTGAAACCGTAAAGTTATTGCGGCTCTTGAAGACCGCGCAGACAGTCCAGGCTGTCTGCGCGGTTTTTTCTTTTCCGTCCGCCATGCGCCTTGCGAAAGCGCATGGCGCGGGAACTGCCAAGCGGTTGGCAAGAAAATTGCGGCATTACGCCGCATTAGACTTTGGTCTATAGTGGCGTTCGTTTACACCATGAGGCCAACCGAGGGCCACTGCAGATGAACGAACCCCAATTGAAGGACTTGCTTGACGATCTGGATGCCGCGAAGGTCGAGTGCGACGCGATGAGCCGCTTGGTGGTGACGCGGCTGGCCAAGCAGCACATTCCATACCGAGCGATGTTGGGGCAGGTCGAACTGGACGGTAAGGTGGTTTCACCGCACTTCTGGGTCGAGACCGACGGCTGCGTGATCGACTACCGCGCACGCCAGCGCCTTGGTGGTGATCAGCGCGTGCCACATGGCGTGGTCGCGCGCGAGGCAGTGAAGGCCCACTATCAAGGCCAGCAGGTAATCATCGACCCGCTGCCGGACTACCTCTACGAAGTAGCCATCAAACACTGACCCTGTTGCAGGGATAAAAAAAAGCCCCGGCAGTCTGCCGGGGCTTTTGTGTATGGCGCCAAGCCCAACTCGATCAGTTGTGGGCGCGCAGTCGCCCGAGCAGCTCCTGAGTGGGATGGCCATCGGCCGGCCAACCCAGGCGTTGCTGGAAGCCGCGGATAGCCTTGCGGGTATTGGCGCCGATGATGCCGTCCGGGGTGCCCGGGTCGAAGCCCTGAGCGACTAGACGTTCTTGCAGTTCAAGCCGCTCGGAGCGGCTGAGTGGCTGTTCGCCGCGTGGCCAGCTGCCCGCGACCTCGCCTTTGCCCTGGAAATTCTCTGCCAGCAGGCCGATCGCCAGGGCATATGCCGAGGAGTTGTTGTAGCGCAGGATGGCGCGGAAATTGTCCATGATGAGGAATGCCGGGCCACGATGGCCGGCAGGCAGCAGCAGGCTGGCGCTGGCTTCTTCCTGGTCGCCGGGCAGGTTGCGCAGGCCGAGGCGGCGCCATTCGGCCAGCGGCTTGCGAATCTCGGTGTCGGCCAAGGCGTAGTCGAACCCTTCGGGTAGCTCTACCTCGAAGCCCCAGGCCTTACCCTGTTTCCAGCCGGATGCCTGAAGGTAATGCGCGGCGGAGGCAAGGGCGTCTGCCGAGCTATTCCAGATATCGCGCTTGCCGTCGCCATCGAAATCCACGGCATGGGTGTTGTAAGTGGTCGGAATGAACTGCGTCTGCCCCATGGCACCAGCCCAGGAGCCGCGCATGCGCTGTGGCGCGACGTCGCCGTGCTGGAGGATGTCCAGCGCTGCAATCAGCTGACTCTTGGCGAATGCCGGACGGCGACCCTCGTGGGCGAGGGTCGCAAGGGAACGAATCACCGATTTGTCGCCCATGATCTGGCCGAAGCTGCTTTCCAGTCCCCAGACGGCAACCAGGGTTTCGCGATCGACGCCGTAGCGGGCCTCGATCTGATCCAGTGTGGTGGCGTGCTCGCTAAGCAAGCGGCGACCGCTGCGCACGCGCTGTGGCGAAATGGCGCCTTCCAGGTACTGCCAGACGGGCCGGGTGAACTCGGGCTGGCTACGGTCCGCCTCGATCACCGCTGGATCGGGCTGGACGCCGGCGAAGGCCTGGTCGAAGGTCGCGGCGGAGATACCGGCCGCAAGGGCTTCAGCGCGGAACTGCTCGCGCCACTGGCTGAAGCTCAGGTGGGTGGCTTCCGAACGGACATCGGCGATGGTGGCGTCACTAGGCTGGCTGGCAGCGGGGACGTTGCTGACCAGAGTGGACTGCGCGAGGGGTTCGGCTGCACAGGCAACGACCAGGCTCATCGCCGAAGCGGCAACCAGGGTACGTAGCAGCAGAACGGGAACGAAGGTGTGATACATGCACCGCTCTCGAAACGTGTCGTCGGCCGCAGACATTATCACGCTTTGGCGGTGTTGGGTTTTCAGGCTGCCAGAAGGACCGAAGCCTCCCAGTTGGTGGACTGGGAGGCTTCGCGGCGGTAGCTGCCTTTGCCTTTTTTCGGCGTTTCCTGGCGGAGGCGGAACAGGGGTTGCGCAACCAGGTGCTTGGCCTTGTTCGGCCGTTTCTTGCGTGTGCTCATTTTTCGACTCCCTCAAATGGCCCGCTATCGGGCGAGGGAATCATAGGCCTTGTACAAAAAATGTCCAGTGCGCCGCGGCGTGAATTCGCTCTCCGCGATTCGCTCGTCAGGTACCGATCCGGCGGCCACTCAGTTGCAGGCAAATGTCCGCCAGACCGATCCAGGGATCCCCGGCGGCCTGGCCCTTGATCTGCTCGTCGATGCGTTGCGCGTCTCTCAGCAACTGGTTCCAGCCGGCCGCGTCATGCCGTTGCAGTGCTTTGGAAACCAGCGGGCGACGCTTATCCCAGACCGGCGGGCGGGCCTGGCTGAAGGCACGCTCGAGCGGAGTGCCCTGGGCATATTGTTGCGCAATATTGGCCAGCAGGCGCAGTTCGCGGGCCAGCGCCCAGAGGATCACCGGCGCCTCGACGCCCTCACCGCGCAGGCCCTCCAGCATGTGCAGCGCATGGGCCGCCTGGCCGTGCAGGGCTGCGTCGATCAGGCCGAATACATCGTAACGGGCGCTATCAGCCACCGCGGCCTGGACGGTTTCCGCGGTGACCTGTCCGGCTTCGGCCAGCAGCTTGAGCTTTTCGATTTCCTGCGCCGCGGCCAACAGGTTGCCTTCGACCCGGGCGCTTATCAGTTCGACGGCTTCCTGGTCCGCGGACAGGCCCGCCTGGGCCAGCCTCTGACGTATCCACTGCGGCAGCTGCGCGGCATCCACTGGCCAGATCTGCAGGAACTGCACGTCCTTGCCATCGATCAGCGCCTTGGCCCACTTGGTCTTCTGGGTGCTGCCGTCGAGCTTGGGCAGACTGACCAGCAGCACGGTGTCCTCGGCGGGGCGGGCCAGATATTCCAGCAGCGCCGCGGCACCCTTGTCACCGGGCTTGCCATTGGGGATGCGCAGTTCGAGCAGGCGCTTCTCGGCGAACAGCGAAAGACTCGCACCGGCTTCGATCAGCTGGCTCCAGTCGAAGCCGGTCTCCACGTGAAAGACCTGACGCTCACTGAAGCCCTGCGCTCGGGTCGCTGCGCGGATCGCATCGCAGGCTTCCTGGCACAGCAGGTGCTCGTCGCCACAGACGACGTACACGGGCGCCAGCGGGCCTTGCAGGTGTTTGCCGAGCTGAGCGGGAGAAAGCTTCATGGTGCGAAGACGGGGGCCTTGAGGCCCCCGTTACCTGTTACTGGATGGGCAGCTGGATGGGCGACTGTTGCGGCTGCGCGTCCTGGGCACGACGGGCAGCTTCCATGGCTTCAGCCTCGGCGCGGGCCTTGGCTTCGGCTTCCTGTTGCAGGCGGTCGAGCTGCGCCGGGGTGATGCGCTGGATACGCAGGGTCAGCTGCTGCAGCAGCTCGCGGCGCATTTCCTGGCGCAGCTGATCGCCTTCCTGGGACGAGCCGATCAGGTTGTTGCTGTCGTGCACGTAGACCTTCTGCACTTCGATGCTGTCCTCGAGCAGCAGCATGTTCTGCGGGCCGAGGAATTCGTAATCGAGGGTGCTGGTCAGCTCATACTCGGCACTGCGTGCCGAGCTGGTGTAGCTGGCGGTGCGCTGGCGGGTCTGCTCGCGGGCAAGGTTCAGGCTGTACTTGGCGCCCGGGTAAACCCGCACGCCATTGCTCTTGAGCAGGTCTTCGAGCTGCTGAACCGTTTCGCCGTAGCTGTTGCGGGCCTGCAGGTCGATCTCCTTGAGACCGAACTCCACGTCACCGGTGCCGCGCAGCTGGAAGCCGCAAGCGCTCAGCAGCAGTGTCAGGCCCAGCACCACCAG
>JGI25322J35698_1001448_pt1 | contig 15140 bp, 17 predicted proteins | sample AutmiccBRH37_all_FD_35698 | JGI IMG/M metagenome (IMG submission 35698) | reverse complement strand
ACGGCGGTCCTGGCCCTGCGCTCCCTGCATATCCCCATCCGCACCATCGTGATCTCGGAATCCGAGGACAGCCCCGTGCCCTGCGAAGAGACGGCGGAGGTCCTGAAACGGCATCTGGCGGGGGCGGTGGAGATCGTCGGACGGGGTGGCAGCGCGGCTAACCTGCCTGGGATTTAGATCGGCGAGCTGTTGGCGGCGATCCAGCGGGCGAGGTCTTCCTCCGGCAGGTCTCCGGCGGCGAGGGCGATGATCACGTTGTAGGCTTCCACGGGTTCAGGCTCAAACCGGTATCCGTTCGGTTCGAGGAACATGGCGATGGCCGTGAAGGCGATGCGCTTGTTGCCATCGACGAACGGATGGTTTCGGGCAAGGCCGAAGGCGTAGGCCGCCGCCAAGTCGTGGATCGTCGCCCCGAGTTCATAGGCGAACTTGTTCTCGGGCCGGGCTAAGGCCGACTCGAGGAGCCCTATGTCCCGCACATCCGCGACTCCGCCATGTTCGGCGACGAGGTATTTGTGCAGGGCGATGACGGCATCCTTCAGCAGCCAGATGGGCGCCGTCATTTCGCCAGTTTGCGCAGGACGTCGCGGTATTTCGTCGCGAAGGCCTCGCCAGCTTCTACCTGTGCGGCGAAATGGTCGTCATAGGGTGTCAGGCTGTAGCCTTCATCCGTTTCCACCAGAAATAGCGAGTCGCCCTGCGTGACCTTCAATCGCGTCAGCACTTCCTTGGGCAGAATGACACCCATGGAATTTCCAATCTTGGTTAGTTTCAAGGTAGCGGTCATCGGCAGCCCTCGTTGGAAACAATGCGTCTGTCAGATTATCATTGTCAGAGCGAGAAACGTTTTAACAGAAGTTATTACGGCACACAACAAAACGTATGATAACTGTTTGTTTCTCGAGACAATTAGAAGATTTTCTGCCCGAGATAGACGACCATGCCCGACGAACCCGACGACGAAATACTTCTCGAGTTTCTCAGTGGAGATGTTGCCACCAGTATTGGGAGGATCGTCTCCGCTTGGGCATGCTTTGAATATGAAGTTGACGAGCTCACCTGGGAACTGGCGCGCCTAGAACCGGAGGACGGCGCTTGTCTAACTGCTCAATATGTATCCGTTGTTTCGAGGTTTAACGCGTTAATCGCGCTTGCGCGTACAAAAAGTGTGAAACCCAAAAATTTGAAGATTTTGACTGAAATTCGATCCAAAGCCGAAAGTGGAGCAAACATTCGAAATCGGATCGTTCACGATCCTTGGTACTATGGATACAAGTCCGACAAAACGTATCGTCTTCAGAAAACGGCGAAAGCAAAACTAGATTTCGATTATAAATTGGTGGGGCCTGAGGAACTCAAGTTGCAAGAATCCAAGATTGATGATCTGCGTCAACAATTCAGAAAGATAAGAAACGCAATTTTGGATGATTTTTGGTCCAGATAGCCCACAAAAAAACCCGGGCCAAAGCCCGGGTTTTCCGTATTCACAACTGAACGCCGGCGGCGCCTACCATTTGGCCATTTCAGCCTTCAGGTTGCCGTCCAGCACGTCCAGGAACTGCTGGGTCGTGCACCAGCCCTGATCGGGGCCGACGAGAATCGCGAGGTCCTTGGTCATGGAGCCGCTTTCCACCGTATCGATGCAGACCTTTTCCAGGGCGTCGGCGAATTTCACCACCTCGGGCGTGCCGTCGAATTCGCCGCGGTACTTCAGGCCCTGGGTCCAGGCGAAGATCGAGGCGATCGGGTTGGTCGAGGTTTCCTTGCCCTGCTGGTGCAGGCGGTAGTGGCGGGTGACCGTGCCGTGGGCGGCCTCGGCCTCGACCGTCTTGCCGTCCGGCGTCATCAGCACCGAGGTCATCAGGCCGAGCGAGCCGAAGCCCTGGGCCACGGTGTCGGACTGCACGTCGCCGTCATAGTTCTTACAGGCCCAGACGAAGCCGCCTTCCCACTTCATGGCGCAGGCGACCATGTCGTCGATCAGGCGGTGTTCGTAGGTGATGCCGGCGGCCTTGAACTTGTCCTTGAATTCGGCGTCGTAGATTTCCTGGAACAGGTCCATNAAGCGGCCGTCGTATTTCTTCAGGATCGTGTTCTTGGTCGACAGGTAGCAGGGCCAGCCCAGGCCGAGGGCGTAGTTCATGGACGCCCGGGCGAAGCCGCGGATCGATTCATCCAGGTTGTACATGGCCATGGCGACACCGGCTTCCGGCGCCTTGAANACTTCCTTCTCGATCACTTCGCCGCCGTCGTCGGGCACGAACTTGATGGTCAGGGTGCCGGCGCCGGGGAACAGGAAGTCGGTGGCGCGGTACTGGTCGCCGTAGGCATGACGGCCGATGACGATGGGTTTGGTCCAACCGGGCACCAGGCGCGGCACGTTCTTGCACACGATCGGCTGGCGGAAGATNGTGCCGCCCAGGATGTTGCGGATGGTGCCGTTGGGCGAGCGCCACATCTGCTTCAGNCCGAATTCCGCGACCCGGCCTTCGTCCGGCGTGATGGTGGCACACTTGACGCCGACGCCGTACTGCTTGATGGCGTTGGCGGAATCGATGGTGATCTGGTCGTCGGTCTCGTCGCGCTTCTGGACGGACAGGTCGTAATATTTAAGGTCGACGTCAAGATAGGGGAGGATCAGCTTGTCCTTGATGAAGGCCCAGATGATCCGCGTCATCTCGTCGCCGTCCAGCTCCACGATCGGGGTTTTGACCTGAATTTTCGCCATCAGTACGGTGCTCCGGTTGTCCTGCGATTGAAGTTGCGGCGCACATTATATCCTGCCCTCTTTCCCTGCAAGACGCAGGCGCGGCGAAATGTGCGGCAGGAACCGGGGATCAGAGGCGGGCGGAGGCGGCCTTGGGACCGGGCCGGGCGGCGGCGTCGATGGCGTCGAACACCTGGTCGGGCGTTTCCACGACGGACCACAGAGTCTGAATGTCGCCATAGGCGAAGCCGCCCTTGACCACCGAGGCGAGCAGCGCCGACAGCGCCCCCCAATAGCCGGCGGCATCCAGGATCACGATGGGCTTGGCGTGCAGNCCGAGCTGTTTCCAGGTCGCGACCTCGATGGTTTCGTCCAGGGTGCCGAGCCCGCCCGGCAGGGCGACAAAGGCATCGGCCAATTCGAACATGCGTTGCTTGCGGCTGTGCATGCTGTCGGTGACGACCAGTTCCGTCAGNTCCTCGCGCCCGACTTCGCGGCGCTTGAGGAAGTCCGGAATCACGCCGATGACCTGGCCGCCGGCGTCCAGCACGGCGTCGGCGACCACGCCCATCAGGCCGACATGCCCGCCNCCATAGACCAGGCGGACGTCCCGTTCGGCCATCATCCGGCCAAGGGACCGCGCGGCANTTTCATAGGCCGGATCGCTGCCCGTGCGCGAGCCGCAAAAGACGCAGATGGCGGAAATATCGGACATGAAAACGTTTTGATTCCGTTGAACTTTTCGTGACCTGAGAAGCTGGCCGTTCACAGGCGGCACCTGAGTGATTACAGTCCGTGTAAGGTCCAGGCTGGCCCGGGGCAGTATATGCCAGACCAGGTCCGAGTGGTGATACTCTTTTGTTTCAGAAGGATCGGTTAAAATGCAGAAATTGAAGGCAATGACCCGGGGCATCCTGGCCGCCGCCGCGGTGGCGGCCGTGGCCGCCGCGGGAGTGGCGAANGCCAGCGACGCCGGCGAAATCACCTACCGCAAGGCGGTGATGAAGGCCGTCGGCGGGCACATGGGCGCCCTGGTCGGGATCGTCAAGGGCGAGACCGCCAACAAGGGCGATATGGTGGAATTGGCCAAGGGGATGCTGGCCCTGGCCAAGATTTCCCAGCACCTGTTCCCCAAGGGATCTGACGCCATGGCCGGCGAGACAGAGGCCCTGATGAAGATCTGGGAAGACGAAACCGGCTTCAAGAAAGTCAACGCGGCCTTCGTCGATCATGCCCAGAATTTGGTGGCCGCCGCGGAATCCGGCGANCCCAAGGCGCTCGGGGCCGCCGTTGGCGCCCTCGGCAAAAACGCCTGCAAGGCCTGCCACGACGGCTACCGCGAAAAGAAAAAGTAGGCCGACGTCGGCTCTACCACTGCCATAGAATCCACGCGACGGGTGCGGCGGTAACGGCCAGGGCCGCGACCGCCCACCCGATACGCGGCCGGCCGTCGCCGGCCGCGGGGTCGAGGTTCGGCTTGCGCCCCGTGATCATGGGTTTGACCAGNTTGTCGCCGCGCGCCCAATGCANGGCGACGGCNGCCACATGCAGGGCGACAAGACCATAGACCAGATTGCTGACCCAGTGGTGCCAGGCGGTCAGCCGGTCGCTGAGNTCCTTGCCCGCGTACTTGAACAGCGGACCCTCGACAAAGATGTCGTCGTTGGCGAACAGGCCGGTGCCGGCCTGCACCGCCAACGCCAGCAGAATCACGACCACGGACCACCCGCCCAGCGGATTGTGCCCAGCCGTGTGCCGGGCACGTCCCTTGAGGAAATCAACGGTGTATCGAACCACGGTCACCGGCCCTTTTACGAAGGCCCGGAAGCGCGCATGGCGCCCGCCGACAAGGCCCCAAAGGACGCGAAACAACACCAGGCCGAGGACGACGCAGCCGCTGACGACATGCAGGTCCATCTGCCACAGACCACCGACCAGACCGGTCGTGACCGACGTGACGACGGCCGCCAGCAAGATCCAATGAAATAATCGCACGGGCAAATCCCACACACGGGCCCCTTTTGCGCCCGCCGGACCGGGGGACGCCGGTTCTGCGCTGTTTTCTGCCAAGGGTGGTTCTCCTTTCCGGTTTCAGGAAAAATGGCCTCTGGCGGCGACGCTGGCAAGGTTCCACCAGATGCCGATTGCGTTGGCGCGTTCGGGCGACTAAGTGTGAGGGATCGAATTTGGGGGATAATCGGGGAGTGCCGCCGTTTTGCGGCATCTGTGAGCGCAATGTGGCGTAATCCACTTTTCATCGTCGGAATCGGAATGGTCGTGGTGGCGTTCGCCATCGTCGTCAATCTGACCTCACCCGACGGCGACAAGGACGACGAGGCCGCCCGCCCGCCTGCACAGGCCCTGACCACCCCCGGCAAGGGCACGTCCGCCCCGGCACCGGACCGCGCCGCCCGGACCGGCGACCCGAACCTGCCGACTTTCGACGTGGTTCGCGTCAGCCCCACGGGCGATACGGTCATCGCCGGCCGCGCCGCCCCCGGCGCCACGGTCATCATCAAGGACGGACAGACCGAAATCGGCCGCATCATCGCCGACGACAAGGGCGAATGGGTCTACCTGCCGAGCGACCCGCTGCCGCCGGGCAACCGCTACCTGTCCCTGGAAACCGTCGGCCCGGACGGCAAAATTCTGACCTCGCCTGACGTCGTCGTCCTGGCCGTGCCCGAACGCACGGACACCGGTCCCCTGGTGGCCGAGGAACGGACCACGGAGCCGCTCGCCATCCGAATGCCCCGCGAAGGCGAAGGGCCGAGTAGCCTGATCCAGGGCGACGGCCCGCAGAAAATCGAATTCGACATCAGCGCCGTCGACTACACCCCCACCGGCCGGGTCATCGTCAGCGGCCGTGCGCCGGCCGGCGACGGCGTCGCCCTTTACATGGACGACACCCCCCTGGGCACGGCCCAGGCCGACGCCCGGAACCAGTGGTCCCTGACCCTGAAGGACAAGGTGTCGCCGGGCGTGCATAAATTGAAGGCGGAACGCATCAGCCCCGCGGGCAAGGTTCTGGGCCGGGTGTCCATTCCCTTCCGTCAGGAGGAAATCATGCCCAATCTGGCGGCCGGACAGGTCGTCGTGGTGCAGCCGGGCAATTCGCTGTGGCGGATCGCACGGCGGGTCTACGGCGAAGGGGTGCAGTACACGATCATTTACCGCGCCAACAAACAGCAGATCGGCGATCCCGATCTGATCTATCCGGGTCAGGTTTTCCAGGTCCCCAANCCGGCGAACTGACGCCGGCCGGCGTCTATTCGGCCGGAGATTGGGCCGCAGGCGCCGGTAGCAGAGCGTAGACCGCCTTGCTCGCCCCCGCGATCAACGCCAGCAGTTCCAGATACGGCTTGGCCGACAGCAGGAACGCGACCGTTTTGGTCAGCAGCGATTGCGGCGTCAGGGTTTCATCGAAATTGAACTCGTCGAGAAACAGGATGCGCTGTTCCTGTGTGATGCTGATACGCCCGCCGAGCGCCCGCCCCGCCTCGTGGACCACGGCCCGCATGTTGCTNCGCAGATCCGGCGCCTCGGCCGTATAGGGCAGATGGCCCAGCACCGCATGGATGCGCATGCGGGTATGGCCGGGTTCGACCTCGGCCCGCACGGCGAACTGGTATCCCATGTAGTTGAAGGTGAACTTGATCAGTCCGTCATTGTTCTTGCGGACAAGCTGGCCNTCGCCNTCNAGCCCCATGGCCCCCAGCGGCATCGCCGTGGATGGCGTTGTGGCAGAGTCGACAAGGGCTTTGGTCTTTTCGGCGGAAGAAGCTGTGGCCACGGGGGTCTCCTGTCTGCGTGCCGGATTATCGTCTTTTTGCCTGGCGCCTGACAAGCGCCCGCGATGCAGATCGTGGGTATTTCGACCGGGCATTCCGGGTAAAATATGTTATGTAGGGCGCCCGAACCGCCGGCCCCGCCGGCGGAGGGTTCGCAACGGACAGCAACGGCGGCACATGAAACAGAACATCATCCTGGATACCGTGATGACCCCCATCCACAAGGCGGGTTGGCCGTTCATCGCGCTGTTCGCGGCGGTCACCATCGTCCTGTTCTTCATCGCCGAGGAACTGGGCTGGCTGGGCGTCATCCTGACGGCCTGGTGCGTCTACTTCTTCCGCGACCCCGACCGCATGACGCCCCTGGGCGACACCCTGGTCATTGCGCCCGCCGACGGCGCCGTGCAGATGATCGACCGCGCAGCACCCCCNCCCGAGCTGGAAATGGGCGACGAGGAACGTACCCGCATCGCCATCTTCATGAACGTGTTCAACGTACATGTGAACCGCTCGCCCGTGTCGGGCACGGTGGTCAAGCTCGCCTACCGCCCCGGGGCGTTCCTGGATGCCTCCCTCGACAAGGCCAGCGTGGAAAACGAACGCCAGAGCGTGCGCCTGAAGATCGCCGGCGTGAAAAGCCGGTCGGCCAAGAAGAACGAGATTGCCGTGGTGCAGATCGCGGGCCTGGTGGCCCGGCGCATCCTGTGCGATCTGAAGGAAGGCGACACGGTCAGCGCCGGCGACCGCTTCGGTCTGATCCGCTTCGGCTCGCGCGTCGACGTCTACTTGCCGGAGGGCTGCGAGCCGCTTGTTTCCGTCGGCCAGACGTCCATCGCCGGGGAAACGGTGATCGCCGAAATCGGCGCCGAAGCGGCGCGCAACGCGCAGCGCCGCTGACGGANCGGGACCGGAACACCATGAGCGACACCACCCCCGACCAGACCCCAGATCCCACCACGCCCCCGCGCCGCCGCCGCGGTCTGCGCGTGATGCCGATCAACAAGATGATCCCCAACATGCTGACCCTGGGGGCGCTGGCCTCGGGCATGACGGGGATGCGCTTCGCCCTCAACGAACGCTGGGAAGCCGCCGCNTTCGCCATCCTGATCGCCGCGATCCTGGACACCCTGGACGGCCGCGTCGCGCGCCTGCTGAAGGGATCGAGCAAGTTCGGCGCGGAACTCGATTCCCTGTCCGANTTCATCTGCTTCGGCGTGGCGCCTGCGATGATCCTTTATCACTGGGCGCTCGAGGACGCGGGACGGTTCGGCTGGTTCATCGTCGTGCTGTTCGCCATGTGCTGCGCCATGCGTCTGGCGCGCTTCAACACCATGCTGGAAGACGACAAGAAACCCGTGTGGGCAGGCCGCTTCTTTACCGGCGTGCCGGCCCCCGCCGGCGCGGGGCTGGTCCTGCTGCCGATGATCCTGTCGTTCCAGGTCCCGGAAGGCTATGTCGCCTATCTGCGGAACCCCTATCTGGTCTCGGTCGTTCTGGTGCTCTGCGGCGGGTTGTTCGTGTCGACCCTACCCACGTTCTCGTTCAAGAACATGAAGATGGCGCGGGCCTGGATGATGCCGCTGATGATCGCCGTCGCGGTCCTCGCCGCCTTCGTGGTGTCCGACCCCTGGCTGGCGCTGACCGCGATCCTGGTGCTCTATCTCGCCAGCTTCCCGCTCTCCATCCGTTCCTACCTGTGGCACAAGCGGCGGTCGGAAACTCCGATGCCGGCGCCGGAGCCGACCGCAGAATAAACCCCTATTCCGCCGCCTGGGGCTGATTGCCCCCGCGCCGTCTGGCCNGCCAGGCCTGGAAGTTGGCGCGCACCATNAGTGCNGCCGGGGTGACGATCAGGGTCAGCACCGTGGCGAAGGCCAGACCGAACACGATGGCCGTGGCCAGNGAGCGCCACCATTGGGTCGAGGGCGCGCCGACCGTGACCTCGTGGTTCACGAAATCGATGTTCATGCCCAGCACCATGGGCATCAGGCCCAACACCGTGGTCACCGAGGTCAACAGCACCGGGCGCAGGCGCTGCGCCCCCGTGCGCAGGATCGCCCCCTTCATGTCCGTGGCGGTTTTGGCCAGCCGGTCAAAGGTGTCGATCAGCACGATGTTGTTGTTCACGACGATCCCCGCGAGTGCGATCACGCCGATCCCGGTCATGACGATGCCGAAGGGCTGGGCCGTGACCATCAGGCCGATGAACACGCCGATGGTCGACATGATGACCGCCGACAGAATCAGGAACGCGGAGTAGAAGCTGTTGAACTGGGTGACCAGAATGATCGCCATGATGAACAGCGCCGCCGAGAAGGCCTTGGACAGGAACGCCTCGGCCTTGGCCTGTTCCTCGTCCTCGCCCTTGAAGTCGACGCCGATGTTCGGGTCCAGGTCCGCCTGGGCGATCCACGCCTTCAGCGCCGCCAGTTTTTCCGCCGCCTGCACGCCGGGCGCCACGTCGGCCTTGACCGCCAACACCCGCTTGCCGTCGGAACGCGACAGGGTGCCGATCTTGGGCTTGGGCGTGATGGTCACGAAATTTCGGATCGGCACCGGACCGTTCGCCGTGTTGACCTTGATGGCATAGAGCTGTTCCAAGGTGCGGAATTCCGCCGGATAGCGGACGCGGATGTCGATCGTCGTCGCTGTCGTCGGGGCGGTATTCGCCGACCTTGATGCCGGTGGTGACGGTCTGCACCATGCGGCCGATCAGCTGCACGTTGGCGCCGAACTTGGCCGCTTGGGCGCGGTCGACCTGAACTTCCCAGTCGATGCCGGGAAGCTGGCGGCCGTCCTCGACGTTGATCAGACCGCCGATGGCGTCGATGCCTTCCAGCACCTTCTGCACGGCGGGGGGCAACAGTTCCGGCAGCCGCGACGTCAGCTCCACGTTCACGGGCTTGCCGACGGGCGGGCCCTTTTCCTGCTTGCGGCGGTCAACATGGATGCCGGCCAGGTCACGGGTGCGCTTTTCGACGTCGGTGAGAATTTCATCCGCCGTGCGCCGGGTCGTCCAATCGGCGAATTCCAGGGTAATGGTACCGATGATGTCCTCGGCCTCCTGGCTCTGCTGGTTCTTTCCCGTGCGGGTGTAGATGCTTTTGAATTCGCGCATGCCGAGGATGCGGTCCTCGACCTCGCGCATCAGTTTGTCCTGTTCCCAGGCCGACAGGTTGCCCCGGGCACGGACCTGCAGTTGCGCCAATTCCGGCTCGACATCGGGGAAAAATTCGACCCCGTGGCCGAACTTGGCATAGCCGACCTGGACCACGACCAGCAGCAGCACCGATCCCGCCAGCACCTTCACCGGATGGCTGAGCGCCCCCCGAAGGACCGCGAGATACACCCCCGTCAGCCCGCCGAGGCCCTCCAGGCTGCCCGCCCCTCCGTCGTCCTCGTCCTCGGACGCGGCGGCCAGGCGTTTCGCCGTCTCGGCGTCGGCCGCCCCCCCGGCGCGCCCGAAGGCCGCGCCCAGGGTCGGCACGAAGATCAACGCCATCATAAGCGACGCCGCCAGGGTCATCAGCAGGGTGATCGGCAGAAACTTCATGAATTCACCGACCACGCCGGGCCAGAACAGAAGCGGCAGGAAGGCCGCCAGCGTCGTCGCGGTCGAAGCCGTGATCGGCCAGGCCATGCGCTTGGCGGCNAGGCCGTAGGCGAGCCTGGGCGGCGCCCCTTCCGTCATCTTGCGGTCGGCATATTCGGTGACCACGATGGCCCCGTCGACCANCATGCCGACGGCCAGGATGAGCGAGAACAGGACGACGATGTTGACCGTCAGCCCCATGGCCGAGAGCACCAGGATGGCGGTCAGGAACGAGCCCGGAATGGCGAGCCCGACCAACCCGGCCGAGCGCAGGCCGAGCGCCGCGACCACCACCACCATNACCAGCAGAACCGCCGAGGTCACGTTGTTCTGCAGGTCCAGCAGCATGGTCCGGATCTGGGTCGATTTGTCCTGGATGAAATCGACCGTGACGGCGCGGCGCACNTCCTCGGGCCAAGCGGCCTGTTCCTGGGCGACCACGCGGCGCACGGTTTCGATGGTGTCGATGATGTTTTCACCCGTGCGCTTGACGACCTCGAGCACGATGGCTTTCTCACCATGGATGCGTGCGAAACCTTCCGGGTCCTTGAACCCGCGCCGCACTTCGCCGACATCGCCGAAGGTGACGACGGCGTCGCCCTTGAAGGCGACGGGCATGGTGACGATGTCGGAGAGCGTTTCGAACAATCCCGGCACCTTCATCGAAAACCGTCCCTGCCCCGTGTCCTGGGCGCCGGCGGCGACCAGCTTGTTGGACAGTTCGACCAACTGCACCGTATCGACGGGCGACAGGTTGTAGCTTTCCAGCTTGATGGGATCGATGAGGATTTCCAGAAGCTCCTCGCGGTCGCCGGCGATCTGCGCCGATAGGACGGCGGACACGGCCTCGATCTTGTCGCGAAGATCGCGCGCCAGCTTGAGCAGCAGGCGTTCCGGCACGTCCCCGGACAGCGTCACGGCGATCACCGGGAACAATGAGAAATTGACTTCGTTGACCGACGGCTCGTCCGTGTCGTCGGGCAATTCCGGCTTGGCCAGGTCGACCTTTTCGCGCACGTCGGTCAGCGCCTGATCGGCGTTGAATCCTGCCTCGAACTCCAGCGTCACGTTGGCGCCGCCTTCATAGCCCTTGGCNGTCATCTTCTTGACCCCGTCGATGCCGCGCATTTCCTTTTCCATGGGGCGGATCAGAAGGCGTTCGGCATCCTCGGGCGAAATGCCCTCGTGGGTGATCGACACGTAGATGATGGGAATGTTGATGTCGGGATCGGCTTCCTTGGGGATTTCCACGTAGGCGACCGTGCCCGCGACCAGGATCAGCGCCAGGGTCAAAAGCACCGTGCGCGCATGGCCGAGCGCCGCGTCGATCAACGCATTCATGATGCGGGACCACCCTTGTCCGCCGTCAGAGACCCCTCCTCGACCGGCTGGACAAGCTGTCCCTCGTTGACGAATTCCTGGCCCACCGTGATCAACGTGACCCTGTCCGGCAGACCGCCCAGCCAGATGCCGTCGGGCGTATGGGCGATGATGCGAACCTTCGAGAAACGGACGTGGCCGGTTCCATCCACGTATTTGACGCCGATTTCGCCGGCGTCGTTCAAGGTCAGCACGGCGGCAGANACCTTATGCGCCTTTTCCCGCCCGGCCTGGAACAGGACTTCCATGGTCTGCCCGTCGCGCAGGACATGATCCGGGTTTTCCAGCCAGGCATCGACCCGAAAGGTGCGCGTCGCCTCGTCGGCGCGTTGCGCGACATAGCGGATCGCCCCGGCGAAGTCCTGGCCCTGCACCGTGCGGGCGATGGCGGNATCGCCGGCCTTCAAGTTCGGGACGTCCCGCTCCGACACCTGCGCGACGACGCGGATGGGATCGGGATTGATCATGACCACGATCTTGTCGCCGGATTTGAGATAGTCACCGACGTTGATGGGCAGGGTTTCCAGGTAGCCCGAAATGGGCGCGCGCACGGTCGTGCGCTCGACATCCAACTTGATGGCGGCCAATTCAGCCCTGGCCTGCGCCAGTTCCGATTCCTCCTGAGCCAGCTTGACCTCGGACTGGAAGCCCTTCTTGGTCAGTTTTTTGGCGGCCTCGAAGCCGATGCGCTCGTACGCCAGACGGGCTTCGGCCTCGCGCAATTTCACCTCGCGGTCGTCCATNGCCAGTTTCAGGATCACGTCACCCTTTTCCAGCCAGGCTCCCTTGGACGCCGCGATCTCGACGATGCGGCCCGTTGTCTCGGCCGTCACCTCGGCGTCGAGGATGACGTCCGTGCGTCCGGTGACAGTAATTTCACGCACGCGGTCCAAAGCTTCCATGTGCCGCACACGGACCATGGCCAAGGCTTTTACGGGGCGGCCGGCCCCTGCCGCGTCCTTATCGTCACCCGCGGCCCCGACCGCCGGCGCGGTGGCGGGGTCGGCGGCGGTGAAGCCGTAATGGCGTTTCGCCTGTTCCAGGTTGCCCGAGAAAATCCACGCGACGGCGCTTAGGGCAAGGACCGTGGCCGCAACGTAGGAAGGTTTGAGGGGAAGTTTCATGAAGGTATCCCTATTCCGCCGCNTCAGCCTTGCCGGGCCCCGTATTCAAAAACCGGTCGCGGTTCTCGGTCATATAGCTGACCACCGCCTGATAGAACGCCAACCCCAGACCGCGCACGAACAGCCGGCCCTCGGGCACGCCCTCGGGATCCAGTCCCTGCATGGCCTCGACCCGCGCGCGATAGAAGGCGAGGTAATCGTCATAGACTGCGTGCAGGTGATCCCGGTCCAGAAACTCGGCGAAGAACATCAGGAACGCCGCGTCGGACCGGATCTTGTCTTGCATGGGGGCCCGCGCCANAGATTGCCGGAACACCGCGCGCCCGGCCGGGGTCACCGCATAGACCTTCTTGTCCGGATGGCCTTCGCCGGGCGTGTCGGTCACTGCGATCAGGCCTTCCTCGGACAATTTCGCCAGGGCCGGATAGATGGATCCGTAGCCGACGTCCTGGAAGTGGGCGAAAGGCCCTTCTTCGAACATCTTTCGGATTTCATAGCCCGAGGCGTCGCCCATTACGAGCACGCCCAGGCAAAGGGTCTTAGCGTCCATATTCCCGAAGCAGAGCCTGCGCGGCCCGCCCAATCCTGTGCGGGGTGAATGTGACGCGGAAACTACATGCAATTTTATACTATATCAAGCCGATATATTGGCGGCGGGCCGCTGCGCAACGCATCGGACGGGTAGGTGGATGGTATATAGATATTGCGATTAATTATCATTTGCACTATTGAGGTGCCACGCCAACCAAGAGCCTTGTCCAGGGATCCCGCCATGTCTCCCGTCGTCGCTGTCCTGCTGGTCGTTTCCTGCGACCCCAGCCTGCTCTACTGTTCGCCGATCGAACCCTGGCACCGGACCTGGACATCGACCGAAGACTGCCGCGCCGACCGGCCGGCCATCCGCGACAGGGTTGCACGGGACGCGGGGCCCGACAGAGTCATAATGGCGCAATGCCGGTTATATCTGGATGAACACCCCGGGGATGACAGAACGCCCGCCACGGATTTCAAGGTCGCCGACGCCGCGCCGCCGCCCGCCTATGACCTGCCGTCCAGCGCCCCCAGGCTTTCCGCCCAGGGCGGGTTCTTGACGAAGCGTTCGACCAGCCAGTCGATGAACGCCCTGACCTTGGGCGCCTGGTGGCGGCCCGGGGGATAGACGGCGAACACGCTGCGCCCTTCCTCGGTCTCGTATTCCTGCAGCACGGGGATCAGACGGCCGTCGCGGAGCGCCTCCCAGGTCAGGAACTGGGCCGCGCGGATCAGGCCGACCCCGGCGATCGCCGCGTCGTACAGCAGCGAGGCGTCATTGACCATAAGCGAGCCGTTGACGTCCATGATGCGTGGGCCGTCGGCGCTTTTGAACTCCCAGCGGTTGATGGAGGTCTCGAAGCTGACGCGCAGGCAGTTGTGATGGACAAGGTCGTCGGGCGTCTGCGGGATGCCGTGGCGTTCGAAATAGGCCGGGGCGCCGGCAACGACCCGTTTGACCGCCGTCAGACGCCGGGCGATCAGCGAGGAATCGGTCAGCGTGCCGATGCGCAGGCCTACGTCGACGCCTTCGCCGACAAGATCGACCATGCTGTCCGAGGTGATGAACTGAACCTGCAGTTCGGGATAGGCCTCGATGAATTCATGCAGGTGCGGGATCACCGCATAGCGGCCGAAGGCGGTCGACGAATTGACCTTGAGCACCCCGCGCGGTTCCGCATGCAGTTCACGCACGGCCAGTTCCGCCGCCTCGATTTCTTCCAGGATGGTCACCGCGCGTTCATAATAGGTGCGGCCTTCCTCGGTCAGACTGATCGACCGCGTGGTGCGATTCAGGAGCCGCGCCCCCAGACGGTCTTCAAGCCGTCCGACCAGCTTGCTCACCGCCGACGGCGTGATGCCCAGGTCGCGGGCCGCGGCGGAAAAACCGCCGCCGTTTACCGCGCGGACAAATACCGCCATTTCACTGTCCCGGTCCATATCGCCTCCCAAACCGCTCATTTAGTGAAATAATTTCATAAATCATAGTCCACCTTTCCAGNTTATCAATTAAAACCGCAATGGTTAGGTTCCCTCAACAACTGGCGTCGCTTTTCGCGCCGGTCCCGATTTGAGGAGTAAAGACCATGCCGATGACACCGCTTGATCTGAGGAACGCCATCCCGCACGCGGAGATTGAAGCCGGTGTGCGCCGGGGCCGACAATTGCGGGCCGAAGCCGTCCGGGACGTAATCGGCCGGATCTTCCGTCATTCGCCCCTCGGCGGACGCCATGCCCGCATCCCCCAGGCCGGCGTTCCCGCTCACTGCTGAAGACGCTTCTCTGACACCCATGTGCCGCCCGGCTGCCGGCGGCGCCCCGGGGACTTAGGTCCCTGCCGGCATACCCCCTTGCCGGCCTCCGGGGCGGAACGGCGCCATCTCCCTACTTGTGGAGTAGATAGGCAAACTGACGGGCGGCCCCAAAGGGGCCGCCCTCTTTTTTAATCCAGCATGGCGGCCCCAAAGGGGCCGCCCTCTTTTTTAATCCAGCATGGCGGCCCCAAAGGGGCCGCC
>JGI25322J35698_1001447_pt1 | contig 15152 bp, 8 predicted proteins | sample AutmiccBRH37_all_FD_35698 | JGI IMG/M metagenome (IMG submission 35698) | reverse complement strand
TCCTTCACCTGGAGGTCGGCCAGCCCGGAACGCGCGCCCCTGCCAAGGTGATCGAAGCCGCCCGCAGGGCCCTGGATGACGACCGTATCGGCTATACCAATGCCCTTGGCATGTGGGGCCTGCGCGAGGCCATCGCACGCCATTACGGCCAGGCCTACGGCATTTCCGTGGATCCCGAGGACGTGGTGGTGACGACCGGCTCGTCCGGCGGCTTCGTGCTGTCCTTCATGGCCGCCTTCGACCCCGGTGACCGGGTCGCNCTGGCGTCNCCNGGCTATCCCGCCTACCGCAATATCCTGACCGGCNTGGGAGTTGAGGTGATCGACCTGCCGACGACGTTGGCGGACAATTTCCAGCCGACGGTGGCGCGGCTGCGCGCCCTCGACCGGGACCCGGACGGCCTGATCGTCGCCAGCCCGTCGAACCCGGCGGGAACCATGGTGCACCCGGCGGAGTTCGCNGCCCTGATCGAGCATTGCCGGGCGCGCGGCATCCGCCTGATTTCCGACGAAATCTATCACGGCATCACCTATGGCACGCCGGGCGTGACGGCGCTTTCCCATACGCGGGACGCCGTGGTTATCAACAGCTTCTCGAAATACTATTCCATGACCGGCTGGCGGCTGGGCTGGATGGTCGTGCCCAAGGACCTGCATCGGGCCATCGAATGCCTGGCGCAGAATCTGTTCATCTCGCCGCCCGGCATTTCCCAGCACGCGGGCATGGCGGCCTTCGACTGCACCGAGGAACTGGAAGCCAACGTCCGCCACTATGCCCGCAACCGGGCCCTGTTGCTGGACAAGCTGCCGAAGGCCGGGTTCACGCGCCTGGCGCCGGCCGAGGGGGCGTTCTACATCTATGCCGACGTGTCGGATCTGACCAACGATTCCACCGAATTCTGCCGCCGCATGCTGGCCGAGGTCGGCGTCGCGGCGACCCCGGGCGTCGATTTCGATCCGACCCGGGGCGACCACTTCGTGCGGTTTTCCTTCGCCGGCGGCGAGGACGAGGTATCGCAGGCGGCCGACCGCCTTGTGACCTGGAAACGCTAACGAAAAACGCCGGCGGGTAAGGCACCCGCCGGCGTTTTCTTAACGTCACATACCGTTCAGGCCTAATCGACCAGCCGGTTCCACCAGCCGCGGCGGGCAGTGGTGGTTTCCGTGTCGGCGCCGACTTCGATCACCACGGTCTTGCTGCTGTCTGATTCCGGCTCGGCCGGTTCAGCCGTCGCCATCGCCATTGCGGGCTCGGGTTCGGGCTGCGGGGCCGGTTCCGGCGCGGCTTCGGGGGCGGGCTGTTCCGCAACTGCTTCCGTTGCCGGGGCATCCGCCGCGTCGGCGGTCTGCGGTTCGGCGGCCGTGTCTTCGGCCTTCTTGGCGGTCCGCCGTCGGCGCGGCTTGGCGGGCTTGTCCTCGCCGTTGCCGTCTTCGGCTGCCTTCGGGGCGCGCCGTGTGCGGGTCCGCTTCGGCTTTTCCGCGACCTCGGGAGACGTTTCGGTTGCCTCGGCGTCGGCAGCGTCCGCCGCCGGTGCGTCGCCGGTTTCGGCGCTTACCGCCGGGGCATCGCCGTCGGCAGCCGGTTCATCGGATGCAGGAGCGTCGGATGCAGGAGCGTCGGATGTCGGCGCATCCGAGGTTGCGTCATCGGCCTGGAGTTCGCCATCGGCGTCCGCCGCGATCTCGGTCTGGCCGTTTTCCGAACGGCCTTCTTCCGGCCGCCGCCGCCGGCGTCCGCCGCGGCGTCCGCGCCGGCGCCGCTTGGGCGCGCCGTCTTCCGACTGCTCGCTTGCGGCTTCCCGCGTCTCGCGCGGCTCACCGTCACCGTCGGCATCGGCTTCCTCGCCGCCCTCGGCGGGCTCGTTGGCGTCGATGTCCGTCCGCGTCTCCTGCATGTCGTGGGCATCGCCCTCGCCACCGCGTTTGCTGCGCCGCCGTGAGCGCCGTCGGCGCCGCCGGCCACCCTCTTCCTCGGACTTCTCGCCATCGCTGTCGCCATCGACGGCTGTCGCGGTCGCTGCAGCCGCCACCGGCGTCGCCGCGGCGGGGGCTTTCGTCACCGTTTCCACACCACCGTCGGATTTGATCCGCTCAAGCCGGTGGTCGGGCGGGATCAGGGTGTCATCGGCTTCGATGCGGATGGTCAGGTTGAAGCGTTGCTCCATATCGTTGATGGCATGGCGCTTGTTGTTGAACAGATAAAGCGCCACCGCCGTCGGCGTGATCAGGGTCAATTGTGAGGAGCGGCTCTTCTGCCCTTCCTCGCCGAGCACGCGAAGCATCTGCAGCGCCGTCGATTCCGTCGACCGGCGGATGCCCGAGCCGCCGCAGTGGGCGCAGGGCTCGAAGCTGGTTTCATGGAGTGCCGGGCGCAGACGCTGGCGTGACAGNTCCAGCAGGCCGAAGGGGCTGATGCGGCCGATCTGGATGCGCGCGCGGTCGTTGCGCATGGCGTCCTTCAGGCAGCGTTCGACCTTGGCCTGGTTGCGGCTGACCTCCATGTCGATGAAGTCGATGACGATCAGGCCGGCAAGATCGCGCAGGCGCAATTGGCGGGCGATTTCCTCGGCCGCTTCCATGTTGGTCTTGAGCGCCGTTTCCTCGATGTTGCGCTCTTTCGTCGCGCGGCCCGAGTTGACGTCGATGGAGACCAGGGCTTCCGTCGGATTGATGACGATGTAGCCGCCCGAGCGAAGCTGAACTTCGGGCTCGTGCATGGCGTCCATCTGGCTTTCGACCTGGAACTGCTGGAACAGCGGGATCGAGCCGTCTTCGTGNGGCTGGACCTTTTTCGCGTGGCTTGGAATCAACAGCTTCATGAAGTCCTTGGCCGCGCGGTAGGCCTCGTTGCCCTGGACGATGATTTCGTCGATGTCCTTGGTATAGAGGTCGCGGATCGCGCGTTTGACGATGTCGCTTTCCTCATGCACCAGGGCCGGGGCGATGGACTTCAGGGTCTTTTCCCGAACCTCGCCCCACAGGCGCAGCAGATAGTCNTAGTCGCGGCGGATTTCCGCCTTGGTCCGCTTCGATCCCGCCGTGCGCACGATCACCGCCATGCCCTGGGGGATGTCCAGTTCGCCGAGGATCTGCTTGAGCTTCTTGCGGTCGCCGGATTGCGCGATCTTGCGCGAAATGCCGCCGCCACGCGCCGTGTTCGGCATCAGCACGCAATAGCGTCCGGCCAGCGACAGATAGGTGGTCAGCGCAGCCCCCTTGTTGCCGCGCTCTTCCTTGACGACCTGGACCAGCAGGATCTGGCGCCGTTTGATGACTTCCTGGATCTTGTACTGGCGGCGCAGGTTGACCGGCCGGCGGACGGGGATTTCCTCGTCTTCGCCGCCGAGAACCTCGACGCCTTCGCCCTCGTCCTCGTCGCCGTCGTCGTGCGCCTTGGCTTCCTGTTCCTGATGCTCGGCGACCAGGGCTTCCCGGTCGGCGATCGGAATCTGGTAGTAGTCGGGATGGATTTCACTGAAGGCCAGGAAGCCGTGACGGTTTCCGCCGTAGTCGACGAAGCAGGCCTGCAACGAGGGTTCAACCCGCGTCACCTTGGCCAGATAGATGTTTCCCTTAAGCTGCTTCCGTGACTCTGACTCGACGTCAAATTCTTCCAGGCGGCTGCCGTTTGCGATCACGACCCGGGTCTCTTCCGGATGCGACGCATCGATGAGCATTCTCGTGGTTGGCATAAAAAGGTGTTCTCCAGTGCCCGGCGGCGCGCACATTCGCCGGTTCCGGCAGGAAGTCGTTCCGCCGCGGGGCACATTTCTGTGGTGTTAAGCCGGCCGCGCGCGCAGACATCCGGGCGTTCGCAAGCGAATACGCCAAAACTCTTTCCGGAGACTGCACGGCCGTTGCCAGCATCATTGTTCCTTGGTGAGGTAAACCTCGTTCGGACACTCGTGGGCTCCGGCGAAAATCGCCTCGACATCGCCAAGGACAGAGGGGGGAGACCCATGCCCGGACGGTTCCGGCTACGACGGAGCCATTCCTCGCCCGTTTCCCCTACGATCGGGGGGAGGCGGGCCGGTGGAATTCTTCNCCTACTAACATAGACAGTGACCGCCTGTTCCACAACGCTGTTTATGTCCGGCGCGGCGATAGGGGACTGGGATTGCTNGGGAATTCCGGATGCCCTCTGAGAATGCCGCGATTGCGAGAAAAAAGCGGACGGAATCAACGGATTACCCTAAAATGCCTGCNGCATGACAGCGAACCGAACCATCGACGTCGCGGCACCGGGGGCATGAGCACGCGGACCCACCACCGAGCCATGGGGATCGGCGGGCGAATCCGCCGTTACGCCATGTTTTTCAGTGTCTTATGCCTTGGGGTCTTGGCTGCGGNCCAGGTTCGCGCGGCGGATGCCGTGGTCACGGACCTGCAAAGCGGGGTCTCCGGCGACGGCGCCCGATTCGTCCTGCATCTGGANCGCCGGGTCGGGTTCCGCCTGTTCACTCTGGCCGATCCCTACCGTGTCGTGGTCGACCTGCCGGAAGTAGGTTGGCAACTGCCGGCCANGCCATTACCGGGCAAGCAGGGCGTGTTCAACGGNCTGCGCTATGGNNTGTTCCGNCCGGGCAATTCACGGATCGTATTCGAATTTCTGCACCCGGTTCAGGTGGCGGACGCCTATGTCACCCCGGGGGCGGGCAACGCCGCCTTCGAGTTGGTGATCGACGCCCAGCGCACCAGCGCCCAGGCCTTCGCCGCCTCCGTCGCCATGCCGCCCCGCGAGATCGCGGGCCTGCGCCCGCGCGGGGCGGCCAAACCGCCGGCCGCGTCCGCGTCCAGCCGGCTGGAATCCGTCGCACGGCGCACCGCCGCCTTGGTCGCCCCGGCCGAGGCGGCAGCCGCCCCGGTCCCCACCCAGGTCGCGGCCGCCAATTACCTGCCCCTGCCGCCACGCCGTCCCGGCGGGCGCCCGTCCGCTCATCGTCCGATGGTGGTCATTGACCCGGGCCATGGGGGCGTCGATCCCGGTGCGCAGAGCCGCCACGGCATTTACGAAAAGCATGTGGTGCTGGCGCTGAGCCGCGAAATCACCCGGCAACTGGCCGCCTCGGGCCGCTACCGGGCGGATATGACCCGTGACCGCGACGTGTTCATCCGTCTGCGCGACCGGGTCGCCATCGCGCGCAAGAAAGGGGCCGACCTCTTCATTTCCGTGCATGCGGATTCCATCCGCAATTCGAAGGTGTCCGGACCCTCGGTCTATACCTTGTCCGAAAAGGCATCGGACAAGGAAGCGGCCGAGCTGGCCGAGCGGGAAAACAAGGCCGATCTGATCGCCGGCATGGACCTGAGCCATGAAAGCGCCGACGTCGCCAACATCCTGATCGATCTGGCGCAGCGCGAATCCATGAACCAGTCGGCGCGCTTCGCCGGCCATCTGGTCAGCGAACTGGGCAACAAGACCGAGGTCCTGCCCCGCCCGCACCGCTTCGCCGGGTTCGCCGTCCTCAAGGCGCCGGACCTGCCGTCGGTGCTGCTGGAAACCGGGTTCCTGTCGAACAGCGACGATGAACGCCGCCTGACCAGCAAGTCCTACCGCCGGCAGTTGGCGTCCGCGATCGTCGCCGCCATCGACCGGTATTTCGGCGCCGTCGAACAGGCCAAGGTTCGTCAGCCGTAGCCGTGGCGCCATAATTTGTTCATAAACCCCTGGAAATGTGCAATGAACCCGCCCGCCGGCCCTGTCCGGGGGCGGTTTCTCGGGCTGTTGCCCGGCAAAACGAAAGTACAGCGTTAGCATGTTCCGCCTGTTGTCCTCGATTGTCGGATTGATCGTCATTTGCGCCGTGATCGGCGGGGCGGGCCTGCTCTATGTGCTGTACATCTACGGCCAGGACCTGCCGGACTACCGCCAGCTTGCCAACTATGAGCCGCCGGTGATGACCCGCGTGCACGCGGGCGACGGGCGTCTGTTGGCGGAATTCGCCCGNCAGAAACGCGTGTTCGTGCCGATCGAGGCGATCCCCAAGCGGGTCATCAAGGCCTTCCTGGCGGCCGAGGACAAGACGTTCTACGAACATCCGGGCATCGACATCCCGGGCGTGATCGGCGCCGCGCTGCGNAATCTGAAGAACATCGGATCGGACCGCCGGCCCGTGGGGGCGTCGACCATCACGCAGCAGGTCGCGAAGAACTTCCTGCTGACCAACGAAATTTCCCTCGCGCGCAAGATCAAGGAGGCGATCCTCGCCTTCCGCATCGAGCGCGCGTTCACCAAGGACCGGATCCTCGAACTTTACCTGAACGAGATTTATCTGGGCCAGGGCTCCTACGGGGTCGCGGCGGCGGCGCTCAACTATTTCGACAAGTCGATGGACGAACTGACCGTGGCCGAGGCCGCCTATCTGGCGGCCCTGCCCAAGGCGCCCAACAACTACCACCCGGTCCGCCAGCACGACGCCGCCCAGGGTCGCCGCGACTGGGTCGTCAACCGCATGCTGGAAAACGGCATGATCACCGACGAAGAGGCCAAGCAGGCCTGGACCACACCGCTGCGCGTGTCGCCGCGCATCGACACGGAATTCGTCGAGGCCGACTATTTCGCCGAGGAAGTGCGCCGCGAGCTTCTCGACCAATACGGCGAGGACCAGCTTTACAACGGCGGCCTGTCCGTGCGCACGACCCTGAACCCGCGCCTGCAGAACATCGCCGAGAAGGCACTGCGCGACGGCCTGGAAAACTTCGACCGCCGGGTCCGCGCGTGGCGCGGGCCGCTGGCCCGGGTACCCGACGGGGTCAGCTTCGGCGGCGCGCCGGAATGGCGCTCGATCCTGACGGCCTACAAGGCGCCCAAGGGGCTTGAGCATCACCAGATCGCCGTCGTCACCGCCGTCGACGGCGAGGCGGCNCATNTGGGCCTGGCCGACGGCACGACTGGACGCCTGCCCATGTCGCTGATGTCCTGGGCGCGCCGGCGCATCGACGAGGACACCTGGGCGCCCCGGCCGAAACGCCCGGCGGACGTCGTGGTGCCGGGCGACATCATCGCCGTCAGCGCGGAGACCGAGGACGAAGACGGCAAGCCCGTGGCGCAAGGCAGCTACGCGCTGCGCCAATTGCCGGAAGTCCAGGGCGGCATCGTCGCCATGGACCCCCATACCGGCCGCGTGCTTGCGATGGTCGGCGGCTATTCCTTCCAGATCAACCAGTTCAACAGNGTGACCCAGGCCTGGCGGCAACCCGGCTCGGCCGTGAAACCCTTCGTCTATCTGGCCGGGCTGGACGCGGGCTACACGCCGTCGACCCGNATCCTCGACGCGCCCTTCGTGGTCGACCAGGGCCCCGGCCTGCCCAAGTGGCGGCCCGGCAACTACACCAACAAGTTCTACGGGCCGTCGACCATGCGCCTGGGGATCGAGAAATCGCGCAACCTGATGACCGTGCGCCTGGCTCAGACCATCGGTATGGAACAGGTCTGCAAGTACGTGGAGGCCTTCGGCATCGTCGATCACCTGCCGCGGGCCCTGTCCATGGCCCTGGGCGCGGGGGAGACGACGCTGCTGCGNCTGACCACGGCCTACGCCATGCTGGTCAACGGCGGCAAGCGGATCGAGCCGACCCTGATCGACCGCATCCAGGACCGCAAGGGCCGCACCGTGTTCCGCCACGACGAACGGCCCTGCCCGCAGTGCCGCACGGGGGCCTGGACGGGTGCGGAACAGGTGCCCGACGTGCCCGACATCCGCGAACAGGTCGCCGACCCGGCCAGCGCCTACCAGATGGTGTCCATGCTGGAAGGCGTGGTCAAGCGCGGCACCGGGGCGCGCATCGGCCAGGAGGTCAAGAAGACCCTGGCCGGCAAGACCGGCACCACCAACAAGAACCGCGACGCCTGGTTCATGGGCTTCTCGCCCGACCTTGCGGTCGGCGTGTTCGTCGGCTACGACAGCCCGGAAACCCTGGGGCGGCGGGAAACNGGCTCGTCCGTGGCCGCGCCCATNTTCTCCCAGTTCATGAAACAGGCCTTGAAGAACACGCCCGCCATCCCGTTCCGAATTCCGCCCGGCATCCGCCTCGTCCGCGTCGATGCGCAGACCGGCCTGCCGGCCCTGATCGGCCAGACCGAGGACGTGATCTGGGAGAGCTTCAAGCCCGGCACCGTGCCGAAAGAGGATACGGAGGTCATTTCCGCCGGCCAGGGCATGTCGGGGAACGGCGACGCCACCCAGCAGCCGTTCGGCGGCACCGGCGGGCTGTACTGATCCTGCCCGCGCACCCATATTGATCCGGCGGCCCGCGTCCGCTACAACCCCCTGCCGACCCAACACCGAAATCCACGGACCCCCGCCATGCGCGCCGAAATCACCAGCATCGTTCAGGACATCGAGCAGTCGTTGGAACTGCTGAGGAGGCATCTTTGACTACGACGATGCCGTCCTTAAACTGCAGGAACTGAACGCCCAGGCGGAAAACCCGGANCTGTGGAACAACCCGGAAAAAGCCCAGGCCCTGATGCGCGAGCGCAATCGCCTGGAAGCCGGAATCAAGGGCATTGACGCGGTTCAGCGCGAACTGGCCGACAATATCGATCTCATCGAACTGGGCGAGGCCGAGGGCGACGACGCCATCGTCGCCGAGGCCGAGGCGGCGCTGACGGCGCTCAAGGTGCGCGCCGACGCGGCGGAACTGGAAACGCTCTTGTCCGGCGAGGCCGACGCCAACGACGCCTATCTTGAAGTCCACGCCGGGGCCGGCGGCACCGAGGCCCAGGACTGGGCGGAAATGCTGCTGCGCATGTACGCGCGCTGGGCCGAGGCCCATGGCCANAAGGTCGAATGGCTGGAAGAAAGCCCGGGNGAAGAGGCNGGGATCAAGTCGGCNACGCTGAAGATTTCCGGCCATAACGCCTATGGCTGGCTCAAGACCGAAAGCGGCGTCCATCGCCTCGTCCGCATTTCGCCCTACGATTCAAGTGCGCGCCGCCACACCAGCTTCGCCTCCGCCTGGGTCTATCCGGTGGTCGACGACACCATCGAGGTCGTGATCGAGGACAAGGACCTGCGCATCGACACCTACCGCGCGTCCGGCGCCGGCGGCCAGCACGTCAACAAGACCGACAGCGCCATCCGCATCACCCACCTGCCGACCAATATCGTCGTGCAGTGCCAGAGCGACCGTTCGCAGCACAAGAACCGGGCCCAGGCCTTCGCCATGCTGAAGGCGCGGCTGTACGAGTTCGAGCTGCGTAAGCGCGAGGAAGAGGCCCAGGCCCAGGCCGACGCCAAGACCGACATCGGCTGGGGCCACCAGATCCGCTCCTACGTCCTGCAGCCCTACCAGATGGTCAAGGACCTGCGCACCAACGTGGAAACGTCGAACACCCAGGCGGTGCTCGACGGCGACCTCGACGAGTTCATGGCGGCGGCGCTGGCCCAACGGGTCAAGGGCGCGGACGAAGGGGCGGCGGGATAAATGGCCGCGCCGCGCCCTGGGCGCGGTTATGGCGACGGGGCGGGGGATGAGTTAAATATACTGTCCCCGGAATTGGACGGAATTGAGCGTCCCCGGAATTGAGCCTGAGAGAGAGGGGCCGTAGCGGCGCGGCTCACGAAGCGCGGTCCTGTGCCGCATGGAACACCGCGATGATATCCGTATGGTCAGCGGCAATCTCGTAGACGACGATATAGGGTAGCCCCGTGACGACCAATTCCCGGGTGCCGGGAACGGTGCCGGTTCGGCCCGAAAGNGGGAAGCGCTCGAGGCGCACCACAGCGGCCCGGATTCGCCGGACCACCGCGTTGGCCACGGCAGGGGCGTCTTCGGCGATGTGCGCGTGAATCTGCTCCAGGTCAGCGAGGGCTGCCCGCCGGAACCGGAGTCTCATTCTCTANGCGAACCGGGTGAAGAAGGCGCTCACTTCCGCGTCCGTGGCGTAGACCGGCGCTGCTTGGCGGCGTTTCACTTCCTCGATCTGCGCCGTGCTCAGGCGAACCGCGTCTTCGGCCTCCTGGGCGGCGAGGGACAACAGGATTTCCGCCGCCTCGTCCTGACGCGCATCCGGCAGGCGGCGGGCCTGTTCGATGGCCTTGTCGAAAAGCTTTGTCATGGCGTGAGTGTACTGCGCATCAGCATTCTCGTCACCCCGGCTTTCGAAAGCGGGGGCCAGCGAACCTCTTCTTCCTTCTCACCGTCTCTGTGCCTCTGTGGTTCAAAAAAGATGACCACAGAGGCAGTGAGAAGAAAGGATGAGAAGGATGTCCGGACTTCCGATGACGTCGAGGACTCGGCGAGCGGCGGGGCTGTTAACCATATCCGTTAAGCATGGCTTTCGGAATCCGATTCCGGCGGGAACACTCTGTGAACAAACCTTATAAAANATAATTATATCAATGTANTACAAATTACGCTTGTCAATNAGAACAAAACACGTACATTGATCCCGATTGCAACGGCTTGCGGGCCTATGGAATAAGGGAGTGGCAAGATGGCCGATACGGCATTGCGTTTGGTGGAGAAGCAGGACGTGGATAAAAGCAAGGCCCTCGATGCGGCATTGGGGCAGATCGAACGGGCCTTCGGCAAGGGCTCGATCATGCGCCTGGGGCAGCGCGAGGTGGTCGATACCCCGACCATTTCCACGGGCTCCATCGGCCTCGACATCGGCCTCGGCATCGGCGGCCTGCCGCGCGGCCGCATCATCGAGGTCTACGGCCCGGAAAGCTCCGGCAAGACGACCCTGGCCCTGCATGTGATCGCCGAGGCCCAGAAGATGGGCGGCACCTGCGCCTTCGTCGATGCCGAACACGCGCTCGATCCCAGCTATGCCAAGAAACTCGGCGTCAANGTCGACGAACTNNTGATNTCGCAGCCCGACGCCGGTGAACAGGCCCTGGAAATTTCCGACACNCTGGTGCGCTCCGGCGCCATCGACGTGCTGGTGGTCGATTCCGTCGCCGCCCTGGTGCCGCGCGCCGAGCTGGAAGGCGAAATGGGCGACACCCACGTCGGCCTGCAGGCCCGGCTCATGAGCCAGGCCCTGCGCAAGCTGACGGCCTCCGTGTCCAAGTCCAACACCATGGTCATCTTCATCAACCAGATCCGCATGAAGATCGGCGTCATGTTCGGCAACCCGGAAACCACCTCGGGCGGCAACGCGCTCAAGTTCTATGCCTCCGTGCGCATGGAAATCCGCCGCATCGGNGCCATCAAGGACCGCGACGAGGTGGTCGGCAACCAGACCCGCGTCAAGGTCGTGAAGAACAAGATGGCGCCGCCCTTCAAGATGATCGAATTCGACATCATGTACGGCGAAGGCATCTCCAAGATGGGNGAGCTGCTCGACCTGGGCGTCAAGGCCAACATCGTCGAGAAATCCGGTTCCTGGTTCTCCTTCAATTCGGAGCGCATCGGCCAGGGCCGCGAGAACGCCAAGCAGTTCCTGCGNGAAAACACCGAGATGGCCAAGGCCATCGAGGACCAGATCCGCCACAACGCGGGCCTGATTTCCGAGGAAATGATGGTCGGCTCCCCCGATTCGGACGGCGACGGCGATGCCGGCGACGCCCCGGACACGGCGGCCGACGAGTTCTGATCCCCGGCCGGCATTTCTTAAAAAATCCAATTCCCAGGCCCGTCACCCTCCGGGCCGACCCCCAGGCCTTCCCCAGGCCGAACCGGAGGTGCGTCCCCCACGCATCCTCCAGACGCAGCCGGCGCGCCTCCGCGCCGGCTGCTTCTTTTTGGCCGGGGACCTGGCGCCGCGCCTCCGCGCCGGCTGCTTCTTTTTGGCGGGGGACCTGGCGGCGCGCCTCCGCGCCGGCTGCGTCCTTATCGGCATGACGCCCGCTGGCCGCATCCAATGTCCGCCGTTGGCCGTATCCATGGCCGGCGGGCCGATTATCCTCTCATGCTGGCGGTGGGTGCTCGATGGTCCGGTTCCTCAACCTTTCTGGACAGGCCCCCGGCTTGCCGGTAAAACCGTCGCTTCCATCCGCGACCGCCTGATACCATCGCTTTAAACCCCTGAACCCTGGGCTTAAATATCGAACATGCAGACCGTCAACGACATCCGCCAGGCCTTCCTGGACTATTTCGCCGCCCACGGCCATCAGGTCGTCTCGTCGTCGCCCCTGGTGCCGCTGAACGACCCGACCCTGATGTTCACCAACGCGGGCATGGTCCAGTTCAAGAACGTGTTCACCGGCAACGAAACGCGNCCCTATTCGCGCGCCGTGACCTCGCAGAAATGCGTGCGCGCCGGCGGCAAGCACAACGACCTGGAAAACGTCGGCCATACGGCCCGCCATCACACCTTNTTCGAAATGCTGGGCAACTTTTCGTTCGGCGACTATTTCAAGGAACTGGCCATCGAACTGGCCTGGAACCTGGTGACCAAGGAGTTCGGCCTGCCCGCGGAAAAACTCCTGGTCACGGTCCACACCTCGGACGAGGACGCGGCCGCCTTGTGGCGCAAGGTCGCGGGCCTGCCCGATTCCAAGATCATCCGCATTCCCACGTCCGACAACTTCTGGGCCATGGGCGATACGGGCCCCTGCGGGCCGTGCTCGGAAATCTTCTACGATCACGGCGATCACATCCCCGGCGGCCCCCCGGGCAGCCCGGACGAGGACGGCGACCGCTTCATCGAAATCTGGAACCTCGTGTTCATGCAGTTCGAGCAGCTGACCGCCGACCAGCGGGTCGAACTGCCCAAGCCCTCCATCGACACCGGCATGGGGCTGGAGCGCATCGCCGCCGTCATGCAGGGTACGCACGACAACTACAACATCGACCTCATGCGCAACCTCATCATGGCCTCGGCCGAGGCGTCCGGTGTGGCGCCCGACGGCGACCATGCGGTGTCGCACCGGGTCATCGCCGATCACCTGCGGGCGTCCTCCTTCCTGATCGCCGACGGCGTGCTGCCGTCCAACGAAGGGCGCGGCTACGTGCTGCGCCGGATCATGCGCCGCGCCATGCGCCATGCCCATCTGATGGGCTGCCAGGACCCCTTGCTCTACAAGCTGGAGCAGACCCTGGTCGACAACATGGGCAAGGCCTATCCGGAACTGGTGCGCGCCCAGCCGCTGATTACGGAGACCCTGAAGCTCGAGGAATCGCGCTTCAAGACGACCCTCGACCGCGGCCTCAAGATCCTCGACGAGGCGACGGCGGACATGACCGCCGGCGGCGTGCTCGACGGCGAGACCGCGTTCAAGCTCTACGACACCTTCGGCTTTCCCCTCGACCTGACCGAGGACGCCCTGAAGGACAAGAAAATCACCGTCGATACCGACACCTTCAATGCGGCCATGGANCGNCAGCGCGCCGANGCCCGCAAGGCCTGGGCCGGGTCCGGCGACGCGGCCACGGAAAAGGTCTGGTTCGAGGTTCGTGACGAGGTCGGGGCCACGGAATTCTTCGGCTACGACACGGANCAGGCCGAAGGCCAGATCCGNGCCCTGATCGTCGACGGCGCGCGCGTCGGCACGGCCAAGACCGGCGACGTGGTGCGCGTGGTCGCCAACCAGACGCCGTTCTACGGTGAATCCGGCGGCCAGATGGGCGACCAGGGCGTGATTACCACGGCCGAGGGTGCCCGCATCGCCGTGACNGACACNCAGAAGATGCTGGGTGCGCTGCATGTCCATGTCGGCAAGGTCGAGAACGGGGAGGTCAGCGTCGGTGACGAGGCCCAGTTCACCGTCGACGGCACCCGCCGGCGGCGGCTGCGCGCGAACCATTCGGCGACCCACCTGCTGCACGAGGCCCTGCGCCGCCATCTCGGCAAGCATGTGACGCAGAAGGGCTCGCTGGTCGCCCCCGACCGCCTGCGCTTCGATATCTCCCATCCCAAGGCCGTCAGCCCGGAAGAACTGGCCCTGGTCGAGGCCGACGTGAACGCNCAGGTGCGCGCCAACAACGANGTGCTGACCCGCCTGATGGANCCGGAAAGCGCGGTCGAGGCGGGGGCGCTCGCCCTGTTCGGCGAGAAATACGGCGACGAGGTTCGCGTGGTGTCCATGGGCACGCCCGAGGACGGCGATCATTATTTCTCGACGGAACTGTGCGGCGGCACCCATGTGCGGCGCACGGGTGACATCGGCGTGTTCAAGATCATCGGCGAGGGTGCTGTCGCCGCCGGCGTGCGCCGCATCGAGGCCGTGACCGCCGATGGNGCGCTGGCCTATTTCGACGCCCATGAAAAGGCCCTGGCCGAGGCGGCGGCGGTGCTTAAGGTGAAACCGGAAGACGTGGCGGCCCGGGTGGCGTCCCTGGTCGAGGAGCGCAAGCGCCTGGANCGCGAACTGTCCGACGCGCGCAAGAAGATGGCGCTGAGCGGTAATTCTGGCGGCGGCGCGGCGGCCGGCAACNGCGACGTGAAGGACCTGGGCGGCATCAAGTTCGCGCCCCGTGTGCTCGACGGTGTGCCCGCCAAGGAACTGAAGGGCATGGCCGACGAGTTGATGAAGACCCTGGGATCGGGCGTGGTCGCCCTGGTCAGCGTGACCGAGGGCAAGGCCAACGTGGTCGTTGGTGTAAGTGAAGACCTGACCGCGCGCATGAGTGCGGTCGATCTGGTTCGCGCCGGCTCCGCCGCCGTGGGCGGCAAAGGCGGCGGCGGGCGGCCCGACATGGCCCAGGCCGGCGGCCCCGACGGCGCCCAGGCGGGCAAGGCGATCGACGCCATCGCGGCCGCGATCCAGGCCTGAGCGGACCCATGACCCAGAAATTCTCCGGCACCGATACCTTCGTCGCGACCGAAGACCTGCAGGTTGCGGTCAACGCCGCCATCAACCTGGAACGCCCGCTGCTNATCAAGGGCGAGCCGGGCACGGGCAAGACCGTGCTGGCGGCCGAGGTCGCCGCCGCCATCAACGCCCCGCTTATCCAGTGGCACGTCAAATCGACGACGCGGGCGCAACAAGGGCTCTACGAATACGACGCCGTGGCGCGGCTGCGCGATTCACAACTGGGCGANGCCCGCGTCCACGACATCGGCAACTACATCATCCGCGGCAAACTGTGGGAGGCCTTCGACGCGCCCGAGCGCCCGGTGCTGCTGATCGACGAGATCGACAAGGCCGATATCGAGTTCCCCAACGACCTGCTGCTCGAACTCGACCGCATGGAATTCTTTGTCTACGAGACCAAGGAAACCGTGAAGGCGGCGCGCCGGCCCATCGTCATCATCAC
>JGI25322J35698_1001441_pt1 | contig 15218 bp, 19 predicted proteins | sample AutmiccBRH37_all_FD_35698 | JGI IMG/M metagenome (IMG submission 35698) | reverse complement strand
GAGGGGTTTTAGTCCAGGCGGATGCTGGAATAGTCGTCAGTCGTAGGACTTCAGACGTCGGAATAGTTTTATTTTACCTCTGGTCAAAAGACTTTAAGACCGACGACTGAAGACTGACGACCGACGACTGGTACAGCCAGTTCAGCCGGAGGATAAGTAGATCGGACTCAAACCCCTCCACCGGCCACAGAGCGACCCCGGAGCGACCCCAGAAAAACTCTGGGCTACATAAAAATGGTTTGGCGATTTAGCGCTTTAATGCTTTAATGTGGCATATATTTTCCTTAACAGGAACACACTCAGGTATTACGTGACCAGCTATAGCGAAAAAACATGAAAGTGCTGTTTAAATATCTGCTTTATAGTGACTTTACTTTTGAAATCTGACAATCCAAATGCCGGTATACTCATATTTAAATTCTAACCTGCCATTGAGTTATCTATAACTAAAAAATTTATTTTTTCCTATACATGCACAAAAAGCTCCGGCCTTAACCGGAGCTTTTTTTAGATTTTCAGTACATTATCAGCCTGCGGACCTCGTTTTCCTGCAACAACATCAAACTCAACCGGCTGCCCCTCATCCAGGGACTTGAATCCCTCTTCCTTTATGGCCGAGTAATGGACAAACACATCGGCGCCGTCTTCGGATTCAATGAACCCGTAACCCTTGCCAGGGTTGAACCACTTAACTTTTCCCTGCATACTTTCCTCCTGAATATTTATACCTACACCTATATTCTTACCCTGATACTGTTTTTTAATACCTTTACTGTAAAATTTATCGGAATGCGCTTCTGTTGTTTCAACGCCTCCTATTCCGTCAAAGCCGGTTATTGTACTGGCAATGACATCCTTCAGCGCTATGGGATCATAAATGGATGTATAGGCCACCTTTTCCATAACAAATACGGGATCGTAGGCATTTATTAAAACCCTTCTGGGCGAACTGGCAAAATTGGCGCCGGACGAAAGGAGGGCCTCGTAATGAGACTGGCAGGCCCCGGCGAATATAACCAGGTCATCCCGGCTTTTCTCGTAGAGTCGGGCAGCCCTCACAGCATTAACAAAATGCTGTGAGTTATGGTACTTTTTTATGTCTTTGTAGTCTTCCTCCTTTGCTCCCTTTACCAGACCGTCGTGTCCGGTCAATACCAGCATGTCGGGACGGTGCTCCACCAGAAGATCCATTACTTTTTCCGCCTGCTTTTCCTCGTCGATGTGGTAGCCGTTACACTCTATTTGCAGTTGCTTGTAGCTGGTCATGCACATATCCAGGTATTCCCGATCTCCGTCAATATGAACCAGGGTTCCAGGCAGGTCAAAGCTTTGAACTTCATCCGCCTTGCTTTTTGTAGCCCTGCCCAGGGCATGCTTGCGGTGCTCATCCCTGCGTATGAATGTATACTTCATTTTTTCCATGTTCTGCACCTGGCATTGGTGCCAAAACTGAGATACCTGCATCTGCTCCGCCCTGTTCAGGTCTTCCAGCGGAGCGGTGGCTTCCAGCCTCAGGTCCAGACCTTTCAGCCGGGCACAGGGCTTCCCGTTAATTTCTAAAAGCTTGACAACCTTGAAATATATATCGTTACCGTAAGACTGCCTGGTAACAATGTCTCCCTCTATTATTGCGTTCAAAAGTCTTTCCCCCTTCATAGCTTTTTTTCATTTTATGGTAATACCCCGACAAGTGACACAGTTAAAAGCACCCGGAAAAAAAATAACCGCCTTGTCGGCGGTGCCGTCTTGCAGACGGCGGAATCCAGGAACCAGGAGCCAGAATCCAGAATGGTGACAGCCTGCCTTAAAAGCGACCCTCAAGAGACCCCACAGCGACATGCAGTGAAGGGGGAGGGGGGTTTTTAACCCTTGCCGTCAGCCTTTTGAATTTTGGCCCAGGAGTCCTTCAGCGATACTATACGGTTAAATACCGGGGAACCCTCGGAGGAGTCAACCGGATCCGCCACAAAATAACCGTGCCTCATGAACTGGTAGCGGGTTCCCGGCTTGGCCCCGGCAAGGCCGGGCTCCGCCAGGCAGGAGGTCAGCCGCTCCAGAGAGTTTGGATTAAGATTTGCCGTGAAAAGAGCGCCTTCCTTTTCCTCGTCCGGGTTTTCCTTTGAAAAAAGCTGATCGTACAGGCGTACTTCGACTTTCACTGCGTGATCGGCCGAAACCCAGTGCAGTGTTCCCTTTACCTTGCGAACCTCGGAAGATATACCGCTGCGCGTATCCGGATCGTAGGTGCAGCGCAGCTCCGCCACCTCACCGGTTTTCTCGTCCCTGACCACGCTGTCACACTTTATGATGTAGGCATGCTTCAGCCTGACCTCACGCCCCGGGGACAGCCGGAAGAATTTCTTGGGCGGGTCTTCAAGGAAATCCTCCCTCTCTATATACACAACCCGGGAAAAAGGAACCTTCCTTGTGCCCATCTCCGCATTCTCGGGATTTATCTCGGCGTCCAGATATTCCACCCGGCCCTCGGGGTAGTTGTCTATAACCACCTTTAACGGCCGCAAAACGGCCATCACCCGGGGAGCCCGCAGGTTTAAATCCTCCCGGATGCAGTGCTCCAGCATGGCTATGTCAACGATGCTGTTGGCTTTGGCCACCCCAATGCGGTCACAGAAATCACGGATGGCCTCCGGTGTGTAGCCGCGCCTTCTAAAGCCTGATATGGTGGGCATCCGGGGGTCGTCCCAGCCGCTGACATAGCCCTGTTCCACCAACTGGCGGAGCTTTCTTTTGCTCATCACGGTATAGCTTAAGTTAAGTCTGGCAAACTCTATTTGCTGCGGCGGAGATTCAAATTTCAGCGCCTCCAGCGACCAGTCGTACAGAGGACGGTGATCTTCAAATTCACAGGTGCAAATGGAGTGGGTTATTTTCTCAATGGCGTCCGAAATGGGGTGGGCGTAGTCGTACATGGGGTAGATGCACCACCTGTCTCCAGTCCGGTGGTGGGTGGCCCGAAGGATTCTGTAGAGTACCGGATCCCGCATATTCAGATTGGGAGAGGTCATGTCTATTTTGGCCCTGAGCACCCGGGATCCGTCTTCAAATTCACCCGCCCTCATGCGCCGGAAAAGATCAAGGTTTTCCTCCGGGGTTCGGCTGCGGTAGGGGCTTTCCTTGCCGGGCCGGGTCAAGGTGCCTCGATATTCCCTTATTTGATCCGGGCTCAGGTCGCAAACATAAGCCTTTCCGGCCATTATCAACTGCTCGGCGTACAGATACAGCTTTTCAAAATAGTCAGAGGCGTAGAAAAGCCGGTCATCCCAGTCAAACCCCAGCCATTTTACATCGGCCATGATGGAATCCACGTACTCGACATCTTCCTTGGCGGGGTTGGTATCGTCGAACCGCAGGTTGCAGAGTCCCCCGTACCTGGCGGCTAGGCCGAAATTAAGGCAAATGGACTTGGCGTGCCCGATGTGCAGGTACCCGTTGGGCTCGGGCGGAAATCTGGTGTGTACCCGGCTATTGTATTTTTTTGTTCTCAAGTCCTCCTCGATAATGTCATGGATGAAGTTGGATGGATGATCAGATCTGTTTTCAGTCATATATCTGGATACCTCTTCATTTTCCTTTTTATAGTTTTGTACAGTATTCGGCGTGGCCGGCATATATTTCCTCCCCGGTGAACGATTTTACTCTCACCAAAGGCAAAAAAGCCTCCCGGCTGGTTCATATTTCCATATAATATCCAAAAATCCTTCCTATTATGTCAAAAAGAGCTATAAGTAAGTAAATCCACCTTTTCCGCAATGCTCATAAGATTCTCAGACAATAAAGCGTTTCCTGCAAAATCTGATCATAATCCTACTCTTAATGCGCTTAACAGATCAGCCGGGGGACAAACCATAAAAGGCAGTCCCTTAAAATTACTGGTTAGAAAATGCTTGTCCAGGCTCACCAGGCAGTCAATTCCGGCGTTTAAGGCAGCGGCAAGAATTACGGCATCCTTTTCATTTATAAATCCCGCAGCAATCTTTAGTGTGTCCTCCGTTGGATCTGCTATCTCAAAGGGTAGAATCTTAAACAGCCTGTGGTAATAAACCAGACAATGCGGTAGTTTCTTTTCAATATTCCTTATTACCTCCACCACAACGGTTTCAGAAACCAAGGGTGTTATCAGGCCCATCTCAGCTATAGCCAATAATGCTGCCGAAGCACCGTCAGGAGAGGCTAAACCGGCAATTAAAACACTGCTGTCAAAAAAAATTCTATTCTTCTTTTTTATATTCATGGCTACCCTCTCTAAGTTCAGCCAACAAATCGTCAAGACTGATGTCCCGTTCCTTCATACCGGAGGTTATAGCCCCTGCCAATTCCTTAACGGCAAGTTTTTCCGGTGAGACAATGATCACTTCTCCCAGTTGATACACATCCATTACGGTGTCTTCCTCAATTCGGAATTTTCTTCTGAATTCATGCGGGATGGTAATCTGCCCTTTATCCCGGACCCTTACCTTCTTAGGCCGGTAACTGATTTTCTGAGAAGACGTTTTCCCTTCCACAAAATACCCCCCCATATTTTCTTAATTTCTTACATTCTCATTATACAACTCCAAAAGAACATAAGCAATAATGAACCGCCAGGCCGGTTAGTGACATCGGGCTGACCCCGGATGCCCCCTGAAACAAAATCCATAATATTGCCAAAAATTTTTTTGTTTGTCTGAAAAAAGAACTGGGGAAGCTAAGTAAAATATGCCATGTCATCTGGTGCGGAGGAATCCGGAATCCAGAATAATTCGGGTAAACGTTCCGAAGGTGAAGGTGCTAGCAGTGGCCGGTCCCAGTTATGACGACATCTTTAAAAAGCTGGTTGAAGCCGCATACCGGGGAGATGTTCCGGAAGAAGTTGAAAAAATGCGAAAAAACGGCGATCAGCATACAGATGATTATATTCTCTACGCCTCGGGCGGAGGCGACCCGAACAGAGTTGTTTTCAAAATCAGGGACTGCTCCGGCGGCTGCGTAAGTGATGATGGGAAAAACTGCCTGGCGTCGTGCCTGTTCGGAGCCATCGTCCACGACATTGAGGGCAACGTTGTGATCAGCCAGAACAACTGCTCTGGGTGCGGCCGCTGCGTAGAGGTTTGCAGGGACTACAGTCTGGTGGATAAAAAAGAGTTCCTCCCCCTGATAGAAATGCTGAAAGATCGAAAGATACCGGTCTTCGCCATCATCGCCCCTGCATTCATCGGGCAGTTCGGCCCCCTGGCCACCCCCGGTAAAATGCGGGCGGCCTTAAAAATGCTGGGTTTTTACGGTATGGTGGAGGTGGCCCTTTTCGCCGATATCCTTACCCTGAAAGAAGCCCTGGAATTTGAAAGAATGGTCACCAAAGAGGAGGACTTTTTCCTCACCAGCATGTGCTGCCCAATATGGGTTGCCATGGTCAGGCGGGTTTACATGAACCTGATCCCCCGGGTGTCTCCCTCGGTATCGCCCATGGTAGCCTGCGGAAGGGGAATCAAACACCTGCACCCCGGGGCCAGGGTGGTCTTCATTGGACCCTGCATAGCCAAGAAGGCCGAGGCCAAGGAGCCCGATGTCAGGGACGCCGTGGACGCCGTGCTGACCTTCCGGGAGGTGCGGCAGATATTCGAGGCGATGGGCATCAGCCCGGAGGAAATGGAGGAGGACGTCAGCCATCACTCTTCCCGGGCGGGCAGGATTTACGCCAGAACCGGCGGGGTAAGCCAGGCGGTGTCCGACACGCTGGAAAGGTTAAACCCCGAAAGGAGGATAAAAGTGCGGGCAGCTCAGGCCGACGGGGTACAGGAGTGCGGATCTCTTTTGAAAGAGGCTCTGGAAGGCGGGATAGACGCCAACTTCCTGGAAGGGATGGGTTGTCCCGGGGGGTGCGTGGGCGGGCCCAAAGTGATTATCGATCCGGGAGCCGGCCGGGACCTGGTCAACCGGTACGGAAATGAGGCCTCCTCCACCACCCCGGTGGACAACCAGCACGTTATGGAGCTGCTGAAAAGTCTGGGCATTAAGGACATCCGGGAATTTCTGGACAGCCAAAAGGCACACATGTTTATCAGGAGTTGGTAGGGACATCGGGGACCGACATCGGGGACGGTCCTTTTTGTCTCGCTGCAGAGTACTTTTACAACTCATCAACTCAGCTATTTTACTAATCGAACGCCTGGTGTTCACCAATTCAAATTTCTTTCAGTTGTAAACTTCTCAGTACGCTGTGTCCTCTGGGGCTGAAAATCATTTGGTGTGTTTGTCTGCAACACTGGACGCAGCATAGGCGTCGGGTTTTATTTTGGCCTGAAAACCACTGCCGGTGACCATCCCCACCACCTCACGGATAAGGTCCCTGGTTTCCCCCTGCTTACCCACGTCAATGTGGATCTCCACCTCCAGATCGTCCAGCCCGCTTTCAGCCAGATAATTGGCTATCATACTGCCAACCTCAAGACTCAGGGCAGTTTCATAAAAAATTTTTTGTCGAAGGCTTTTAATTTTTCTCTGAATTTTTTTCCTGTAAAAGTACCGAGCGCCTTTACCCAGCCGGTGCACCACCACAGCCGTGATAAAACACGTCTCGGTTTTAACTTGGGAGTCGGACCCAATAATAACCTTGTAAGACGACATGGGCAGCCCGGTAATGTATCCGGCTATATCGGCCATCATATCGGAAAAGGTCATCTTGCCCTTGGAGGGGCTGATAAAATACATAAAATCACCTTTCGTCAATACCGGGGGCTCCCGGTGAACACTTATTTAAAACCATGGATCTCCCGGGTTATGCCGGCAAATTCTTCAAGATTTAAAGTCTCCCCCCGGCGAAGGGGATCGATTCCCGCATTTTGCAGCAACCCCTTGAGCTTTTCCCGGGGGATATCGGAAAAAGCGGCTCCCAGAGAGTTTAACAGTGTTTTCCTCCTCTGTCCGAAGGAACCCCTGACAATTTTGAAAAACAACTCCTCGTCCGGTGTCTCCACCGGAGGGCCGGGCCTTGTGGCAAGCATTACCACAGCGGAATCCACCTCGGGCTTGGGAATGAAAACGGTACGGGGAACCTTAAAAAGATACCGGACCTCGGTATGGTACTGTACCGCCACAGAAAGGGCGCCATAGTCCTTGCCTCCGGGTAAGGCGGCCATCCTCCCGGCCACTTCCTGCTGAACCATAACCACACACAGGGACATATTAAACCGGCTCTTAAGCAGGTGCATAATCAGGGGCGTGGTTATATAATACGGCAGGTTGGCGATAATTTTATACTGTCCGCCGTGGCCGGCAATGCTTTTGACCATGTCATCAAAATTGGTTTCCAGGGCATCCCCGGTCACAACATGGACATTGTCCAACCCCTGCAGTGTTTCCTCCAGTATGGGCGGCAGGCTCCTGTCCAGCTCCAGGGCTATAACGCTTTTAGCCATTACCGCCGCCGCCCGTGTGATAACCCCCAGCCCAGGGCCAATCTCAACCACCACATCATCCTTTTCCACCGAAGCCAAAGCAATTATTTTATTCACTACATTGGCGTCTGCCAGAAAGTTCTGCCCCATGCTTTTACGGCAGCGGAAATTGTGTTTTTTGATCAGATTATTTACTGCCGACGGCGCTGTTAAGTCTATCATATCTCCTCCGGTATACTCATCTATATAAGACGATAAAAGTCATTTTATCATACCCGCAATGGAATAAAAATTCAACTAAAATCAGGCATACTCATAGTCTAACCACAATACCGTGTTCTTCTGGCTTGTATGTAAGATACCAGTTGACGCCAATCTTCAGACCGGTGTTCTCTATTTTGCGTAGCATACCGAGCTTGCCAAAATCCCCAACGTCACCAGCGTATCTGTCCTGCATAATATCACGCCCCTAACAGACTCTCGTCAAAAGCGAACAGTGCCTCGTTTATCTCAAAGATATTGTATTTCCCTTTGCCGATAAAATACTTGACAATCAGGTCAAAGCGACTGCTGGGAGATAATGCATAACCCGCACAACGGAGCAAATCCGCAGTCTGGTCAATATTAAGCTCCAATGCGACAGCCAAAGCAAGTGCGGTATTTTTGCTGGGCTTATACTTCAAATTGCTGCGTATTTTTGAAAACAGCTTGCGGTCAAGATTAGCGCATTTATAAACCTCTGGATCGGTTTTCCCGCTTTCATCTATGAGCCTCAAAAGCATTTCAGTAAAGCTTTCGCTTATATGATTGACTACATCATCCAAATTGCGTGGTGCCGAGGAAGATGCCATTATTGGCTCAGAGAAATAGCCGTTTGTATCTGATGACTTCATTTCACGAATCTGATGTAATATCTCGTCATCGCTTTGTCTGCGGCGGGCAGTGCATTTCTCGACGTAATTATCATCTATGTATGCCACAATGGACTTGAAAAGCTTATCGCTTAATGTATATGCCGCCTTGTCAAAAACAACAAGATAGACCATCATTTCATGTTTTAGCAAGAAGCTTCCGATAGCTGTTATAGCTACTCTCAGGGCTTCGTCCTTCGGATATCCGAAGATGCCGGAGGATATGAGAGGAAAAGCAATGGAGTTAAGTTCATGCTCTAAAGCGAGGTTCAGCGAATTTGTATAGCAGGACGAAAGCAGAGCTTCTTCATTATGTGCTCCACCCTGCCATACCGGGCCTGCGGCATGGATAATACGTTTTGCAGGGAGCGCATAGCCGTAGGTGATTACCGCACTGCCAACCGGACAATGGCCAATGCGGTTACATTCTGTCTGCAGTTTATCCGCTCCGGCCACAGCAAAAATTGCACCGCAAACACCGCCGCCTTGCTGAAGGCGACTATTAGCAGCGTTGACTATGGCGTCAACACGCATTTTTGTAATATCGTTGCGGACAATCTCCAGAGGCATTGATGCGTTCCTTTCTATGCGTCATGCCAAGACTTCATCAATAATTTGTTTCATACGCTTGTTGCCAAGTTGTGTATGGAACTGAACTTTGTAGCCGTCATTAGCAAGCATCTTAATATTTTACATATGGCCACCAAACGAGTTCTCCATTACGTTCTGTTTTTTTCCATAAAATGTAGTCGTCCTCAACAAGCTTATCATATGTTTTTTTCTCTACCCTCCAGCAACTCTCATATCCAGCAGTAGCCGTTGGATAAACGTCATTTCCATCAGGGTCTTTAATAGCGTAATACATATTTGGGCGATCTTCACGTCTATCATTACTTCCTGTTTTTCGCAATTGATCATAAGCGTATTTTCCAAAATCATCTTCATTATTAAAACGCTTAATATCATGTTCAGTTAAAGGTAAACCCGAAATATCAAGGTCTGGTTTCCGACCATATATGAATGCATAATCGAAAGAAGAACCTAACCCCCCACTGTCCTGACCAGTGGTCTGTCCGGTGGAACGGCAAATGCATCCCATGCAATTTTCCTCACCAAATATATCATCACATATTAACTTAAGATTAGCCTGCTCGTTATCATCAATAGAGATGAAAATTGCTCCGTCATCATGTAGTAAATCCCGTGCCAATTGCAAACGCGGGTACATGAACATCAGCCATGCTGAATGGGAAGCCGAGCCGCGTTTCGTTAGAGTCAATATTCGCTGCGCCTGTTCCTCGCTAATGCTTAACTTTTCAGAAAGCTCCTCTACAGTGAAATTAAAATTGTCGTTATATACAAATCCGTCAGTACCGGTGTTATACGGTGGATCGATATAGATACATTTCACTTGGCGTCAGGGGATCGTCAAAGTCGTGTTTTTGTGCAACATATTGTTGAGGTGGTCCTTTAATGCCACTACATGTTGTGTTAAAAATGTACTTTGACGGAGCCCTGCACTTGGCGTGAGTAAGACTTGAGTAGGTGCTTCAAGCCGTCGTTCGGTGCGGCTATCTCGTTTGCCGCTATTATATCCCTTATCATAATTGGTGTTCCTCCCATGTATTTAGTCTGTTATTGTACCATTCTTGATATGGTATGCAATATTCCTCTCATTACAAAAATTAATAACTGCCGCAGCTTGTTCATTATAAAAGCCCTTATGCCTCGCGTATGTAGTTATATCTTTATTGTAATTCGTTCTGCCAAAGATGATTTTATCCGTAAAGCTAACGGCTAACAATATATCATTTATATCCTGCTCAATAAGATTAGGCGTTGGGTAAGGCTCAATACTCACCCAGGTGCGCATACCTTTGTCATGCAGAGCTCGGAGTGACGTCAAACGCTCTCGGTAGGATGCAGCGCCAGGCTCGACTTTGCGTCGATAGTCCTCATCGAGAGAAATAATGGTGATGCCATACTCATTTTCATTCGAATATTCCGCTAACTCAATCGGAAGAAGCCCTTTTGTAAGAACAGTGCACTTTATTCCGGCAGTGTTTAACTTTTTAATAGCTGCAAGACTCATTTCTTTGATCTCATCATATTCATACATGAATGGATCGGTTGTAAAGCATAGTTGAACGGACTGTATTTTCGACTTCAGATGCGGTATTTCTTTATCGAGAATCTCCAGCGTATTACTTACCAAATACGGTTTTATCCATTCATCATACGAAGCCGATTTACCGAAACGCTTTGCCATCAAAAAAGCATAGCAAGGATATTTACAGCCATGTGAACAACCAAAAACATGGTTCATTGTGTAATCACCATATTCCACACCGGTTTTGTAAAGCATAGATTTTCTCTCTATGTATCCGTTTACCGTTTTCATGACTTGCTCCTCTCGATGGTTACACTTTGATTATTGCTTTTATCCTCAGTAAAAAATTTAGACGGCTTGCCTGTCTTTGGTGTTGTAGCAGGTATTCTTGTAACTTCTATTAAGCCGTTTTTCTCCATGTCCGCCCATATATTTCGTATTTCTCCTGATTTACACAGGACCCCGTATTCTGTGAAAAAGGCAGCTATCAGCTTGTTTGCAGTCATACTGTTTGAAAACTTTGATATAAAATTAAGCATTTTTTGCTGTATGTCATCTCGATCAACAACATTGTTTTGTACGTCGTGTTCAAATAGACTTAATTGCCCTTGGTTCTGTATCTCAACAAAAAGCTCGTCTGAACGGGAAAACATGTTATCAGCCATAAGGATACAGCCTTCCTCATGATTACTAACATGAATCATCCTGTATTTCGGATGTTGTTTTGACATTATACAGATTGGCATGTCTAAAATATATGTATATTTCTTCCGAAGGCACTGTTTGTATTCAGTGGAAAATCGCTTCTCTGCTTGATAACCGTCTATTTTATTAGAGTTGTAATCTTTTACTATATCCTGCCAATATTCACCGCCGGCGATATTATTCAATAGCTCTATAGACTGCTTATTGGCGTCAACTTGTGTTGGCTCATACTCGACAAGTTCATCAAGCGATTCATCCAAAACGTACTCAACACGCATTGCACGGCATGCAGCACGCATAAAACCAAAAGAATTCATATTTATCAGCATTTCGATGCTGAAGAATCCATAGTCTGCAAATTTTGAAAAAAGTCCGTAATCAAGAGCTTTAATACCATAGGGGTCAATATAGAGAAATACATTCTTTCCTATTTTATCTGACAATAGCGTTTCAATTTGTTCCTCATATTTCCCGGATATAATCTGTGGGGCGCCATTCTTGGTGGAATAACCAATTGTGTTTGCCCGTAACTCATCCTCGTAATTTAGATCAATAAAGCAAGTATCAATCTTCGGATTTTTCGCTCTGGACTGACTGATGCAGGTATCTCGTATTTGTAGAGCAATGCGAGGGGAGCCATCTTTTCCGTCGTCAAACTTTCCCTTTCCCGCAAAACAATCCACATAAAATATAGATTTATTTGTCATCAGCACTTTCTGAAAGTACTGGGGGAGATAGTAGGAAAGCAATTTGTCCTTAATTTCTGACCAGCTATTTTTGCTCTTAAAAAATGAGCTGTTATTTTTCGACATAAAATCCCCCTTCAAAATTTGAATTTAATCCCTAACATTAAGAAATATCGTTATCCGGTATCAATTCCATAATATCGCCGATATCACAACCTAAGGCCGCACATATCTTTTTCAATACTTCCATACTCACATTTTCATGATTTGAAAGTTTGGTAATAGTCGTAGAGCTAAGACCAGCAGCCTCCTGTAAATCCTTTTTTTTCATATCTTTGTCAATTAAGAGCTTCCAAAGCTTTTTATAACTTACGCGCACCCTGGCCACCTCTGTTTTCACACTGTTTTCAGATTTTCTTAATTCTATCACAAAGCATCTAAGTTTCCAATATAAATGACGCAATTATAAAGTTTTATTTTATTTATATTAGGTTTTTTCATTTAAATAGTAGCTATCTACTGCAAGCTGTGGTAGTGTCTGTTGCTGAAGGGGGACGGTATATTGAAAAAGCTAATTATCGTCGGAATAGGCGTTATCGCCTGTGTCGCATTGTGTGCCGCTGTGTGGCCTTGGAGCGCCGAGGTGGAGAATAAATTTATCCGCCGAGCCGGAAAAGGCCGCCGTAAACGACGAAATTGAGGCTCGGTCAGAGGAAACGCAGCAAATTCTTTTATCTGCCGATACTCCTGCTCCTGAACCTGAGCTTGTCGCAGAAAGTGATACAGATGGAACGTATATAACGACAGAAGAAAAAACAGAACAAGCGCCGCCAGCAGAACCGACGCCTCGTGCAGTATCAAAACCCGTACCAGTCTCCTCCGAGCCCAAGCCAGGAACGATAGCAATTATCGACGGCGTCAAATCCTTGAGGGCGACATCAACAAGCAGGTCGGCGTTATGGGCAACGGCACTATGGTCGGAAATCCCGGCGACCAGCTCACAGGAAACAAGGTAGACATCATGGGTGGCGGAACAGTTGCTCATGATATGTACGAGAACGGTAATAAGATAGGGATTATGGGCGGAGAAGGATCTGCGCCAAGCAATTCGCCATCTCCACCTGCAGAGCTGCCAGAGCCGACAGGCGACGTCATATACATCGAGCTTCAACCGCCACCAGTAACAAAGGACAGCACCCCGCCGCCGTACATGCCAAACGGAGAGCCGACAAACCCATAAGATACTGAAAAAGCGCAGGACAAACATGGATGAGCAGGATATGTTCTCCGGTCTGGTGAGGTGTATCGATTGCGGAGAAGTTATGACACTGCACAGGGCGCATACCATGGCCGCCGTGAAAAACAACTTTATGTGCTCCACATACCGGAAACGCGGCAAGGAAAAATGCAGCTCACATTATTTTCTGGAAGTCCAGCTGGCGGCAATCGTTCTGGACGATTTGCTGAGAGTGACACACTTCGCCCGGCAAAAGGAGGCGTTATTCATCCAGTACATCAACCGTAAAAACAATGCCGAAACTCGACGTGAGATTGAGCGGCTTCAGAGAGAGCTGGAATTAATGCGCCTCAGGGACATGGAACTTAGCAATTTGTTCAAACGGTTATATGAGGACAATGTGCTTGGAAGAGTGACAAACGAGTAGTTCAGAATGCTGTCCGGTGACTACAACGCAGAACAAAAAAGTCTGCAGGAGAGAATCCCTCAGACAGCGGAACGGATTGAAGAACTGCAGGACTCCATCTCAAATGTCACCCGATTTATCGATAAGACGAAAAGATACACCGAGATTAACGAGTTAAGCGGCGAGCTTCTGAACCTGTTTATCGAGAAAATTGAGGTCGGCGAACGAGCAGAACGATACTCCAGGACGGCGGAGCAGGAAATCGTTATCCACTACCGTGACATCGGCGTCGTCGGCGCATTCGCTGAAGAAGCCGAGAAAATAGCCGAGCAACGGCAAAGGCAGACAGCGTAATCTGCTGTCTGCCTCAACCAATACCCACAGCTCATAAAATGTCCCTATGGATATGCGCCTAAGTCCCCACTTTTTTGCAGCTAATCCAATATATAAATCCTTACCCGTTTTACTCCCCAACTGTACGCCTCATTTTCAGATTCCAGGAATACATCGATACGATTACCTCTGATGGCCGATCCCCTGTCAAGGGCGGTGGCGTACCCGTACCCCTCTATGTACAGCCGGGCGCCCATCGGTATCACCGAGGGATCCACGGCCACAGTTCCATAAGCCGGCACAGTCCCGCTGGAGGTGTTGTAGCCTGTGTAAGTATACGCCGTGGCCACCACATCCAGGGCCTCTTTGAACCTGATTACTTCTCCCGCCCTGGAAACCGACTGCCCGGTGCCCACCTCCACAACCTTATCCACCGGCTGTGAGGTGATTTGCCTGTCCATAAGGCTGCGGGTTACCTCCTGCCTGTCATGGTAGGTAACTCTCCAGGTCTGGACTTCCTCTCCATCGTGACCTCCGCTGACTGTCCGGCTAATCCCCCTGGATATCTCAGGGTTGGGAATCCGCCTGGTATCGGACGCAATGGCCACCTTTTTCACCTCAGACTCGTTGACAACCCTGACAACTTTTATCTCGGTGTCACCGGTAATCCTGTCACCGGGCTGAGGTTTCACAATGTCTTCAACATTTAAAACAATCTTTTTCTCGTTAAGTACGTCCCCCACCGTTTTCCCTGCCGAGTAAAAATCTGATTTTCCATTGTCCGCCACCAAAGAAATCCTGTGGGCCCTTCTGACCTCCACCAGTGTGCCGTCTGTAAGTTTTTCCGACTGTCCGGGCATCACCACATCATGGGGTCCCAGCGCCACCTTTTGATCCAAAAGAAAAGTATTGACATCGGCAGCCCTTGTTTTTATGGTAATTTGCTTTCCATCGTCTACAAGTGTAACGGTTTTCCTGGTCCAAACAAAACCAAATACAGTTCCCGCCACCAGGGTTATTATAGCGAGGCCGGCAATGATCCAAGCCCGACGGACAGCAGAGACGGCAGTTGGGGTTTTTCTATCCAATCTCATATCTGTTCCCCCTTTCCAGTTCACATCCACCGCATGAACAATTAGATATTACTTCTATCTTTTTCCCCGGGTTCCTCCCAAATCCATAATAAAAGTATATTCGACAATATATATAAGTTGCCAGCAACCGATACAATATTGCAAGTTGCTGGTAAGCGGCTGTCAGTCTATACTATTCAGCAAACCAGGTTTTAATGAAGGGGCAATTCAATAATACAGTTTTTTCCCTAGGAGAGTGTTCCAAAACTATATTAAGAGGTAAACAAAGTACTTATTCGACTACAACCGGAGGCTGTTCAAAAAGCTCCAGATGCAAGGCGCAGCAAGGCTTCAAGCGGAGGC
>JGI25322J35698_1001410_pt1 | contig 15610 bp, 16 predicted proteins | sample AutmiccBRH37_all_FD_35698 | JGI IMG/M metagenome (IMG submission 35698) | reverse complement strand
GCCACAAGCTAAGAGGGGAGCTTGTGGCGGGGGCCGACGATGAGGTGCTGATGGCTTTTCTTCAGAATTAAGGCGTGTGGCTCGTTGATGCAGCCCTGTGCCCGCTCCACCAACTGGCACCAAGAAGGAACGTCGAACAGCTGCCACTCACTGCTTCCTCCGACATACATCGGATTACCTGCGTGTTTGGACTGCGGTGCCCGTGGTCACTATCTTTCCCAAGAGTTGTGGTGTCCGCAAACGTGAGGCACCTGAGCTTTGGTCGCGAGTCACCAGGCAGTTTACCTTTTCCAACCTTAAAGGGCTACGAGCTGCCGTTCAAACATTAAGTGGCGGGGCGACCCTTAGTAAGACCAGGCGATATGGTTCTCCATCAAGCACAGTCTTGCAGGTTCTTGAGATTATCAGGCAACTAGCCATCAACGTTGAGTACAGTCCCACAATGAATGAACGCCATCTGCATCATGTTTTCTCACACCATCTGCAGAATCGAATCTGCCCAATTAGCATCGCTGCTGTTCCGCGAAACCAGATTCATCCTGAGTGGCCGACAGCTCGACAGACGCCCAGTCTTTCATTTGGGCGGTACACCAATACTAATGGTGCGTACCAAGCTGATTCTAAAGGAAGTGCGGGGTTCATCGATTTTGCCATAGGAGATTATGAGAGTCCTGCCGTTGGGATAGAGTTTGTGCTGATGAGAAGCTGGTCCAAAGAATCGGTAGTATTCGACTTCCTTAAGCTCCTCGATCCGGCAAACCCCTTCGAGTCAGTGTTCTCCTTCAACCTGATACTGAGGGACAAGGGAGTGGCCACGGGAGGCCACAAGACGAACCTGGAGCAAAGTATTAACGATGCTTACAGTGAAGCTCATAACCGTCTGAATGGCGGGGCTTCCCCGAGCAGGCAGGTCTTCTTCATCGTGGCAGAGATTGACCCAGCAAATGAACGACACTTTTGGCACTACCGGGGCGCTTCTGGTGGCTTCATCATTGGGTTACCCTAAGCGAGTTGGGAGACACATATTCCGATGTTGAGCTGAGATGCTTTTCAGAAGAGGGGGAACCCCTCATGTTAGCAAGCCCTGCCCTGAGTGTTACAGATTGACAGCGATCAAGCGGACCACAATCGAAGTATAGTTGCCCTTAATCCCTAATCCAGTTACGGTTGAGGAGAAAGGCATGATAGCGTGACCTCTATTCTCAGCCGCTAAGCTAACTATTTCCTACGGTCGCCTAGTCCAGCCGGCCCAAGTGCAACGCTGCAATGTAGTGTTGCAGGCTGCTCCTTAGCATTTCCACCTACAAACTCCCCACAAGCTATTGACAACCACGTATAAAGTCTACCCCTGATGCCGCAGTTCAGAACAGGGTTAATATGCCAGCTCTGGCAGGTGTATCTCTTGAAAGCAAGAATAACTAAAGTAGAGCATGATTTCGGCAGCACTACTCTTCTTAGCCTCGACGTACTCTCAGACTAACCCCAATGGCGCCACCCTTTCCAGACCAGACCTAAAGACACTAACTCGTGCTCAAGCCTCCTGCCTATGACGGAATTAACACTGACCTGAATATCGGCGATATGCGACTATCTACATGAAAGCTCGGGACTCTGGACCGTGATGAGAAACAAACTGCCGGCGCACGCTTATTGTATTGGACAAGCCAGAACCCTTGCGGCTGGACGAATTTGGTCTTCCGCAGGTGGCTATCTATCCAGCGCCTTGTCTCAGGCGAACCAGTGGACAGCACATGCTCGGCTGGATGGAGGAGCAGGACATTGACGACAGACTTCTAAACGTCGGCATAGCCCATGGGGCCCTGGTAGGGGTCTCTCCTGACCGGGACCAGAGGTCTTACCCTATGACCCGGGTCGACTTAAGAGGACTTAAAGGGATTCGTCTCAGGCTCTTAGGTGACACCCACTTTCGGCATCCAGACGATGAGACGGTCCCTACGATGATCTGTAAGGAGGAAGCTTTGTGGCTGACGCATAGATCCTGGATAACGGGGTCTAACAGATGAAAGGGTGGCAACAACTATGCGGCTAGTGAGGCTTGAGGTTCGGAACTACAGGTCGGTCGAGAGTCAGTCAGGGGAAAGCGCCCTTGAACTGCAGGGGCTTAACTGCTTTGTTGGTAACAACAATGCCGGTAAGTCGAACCTCCTGAAGGCCCTACTCTATCTACTCGACAAAGAGAAGGATGAGGAGCGATTGTATTATGGTCACGACACATCGAGGGTCATTGATGTTCGTGGCTATTTCATTGTGGATGAGTCCGACTTTGATCTGCTGAAGATTGATAACAAGAAAGAGCAGATGAAAGCACAGGTGCTCGATGATGGCACTATTGGCATTTGTAGAAGGAGTGATACGAAGGATATTCAGGTCATCGGCTACTATCCTGTTGATCCTAGGTTGGCAAAAGACGCCTTCAATGATTTTCATGGTAGAGCATGGACACAACACAGAAAGAAATTCCAGCAGATGATGACTGATCAGTATCCTGAGCTAGTCCCTTATGTCACGAAAGGTAAGGAAGCCAATAAGGGTGGGTGGAGTGATGCCTATGAGGAATTGATCAGAGATCGACCTGACCACATTGAGTTTGCTGAGCAACCGGCACCACCAAAGCAGGGGATTTCAGCGGATCTTTACAATATGCTCCCAAGGGTCCTGTATGTGCCCGCTGTCAAAGAGGTCTCAGAGGTGACCAAGACCACGAGATCGGCCGAGTTGGGCGGATTACTAAATGAGCTCTCCGCCCAGGTCAGAGGGGAACTTGATCAAGCGATTAGTGAGGCCTTATCGTCCGTCTATCGACAGCTCAATCTGATACAGGATGCATCTACCGGTCAAGTCATAGATGAAAGACGGCCGGGCATTAGGAATATAGAAAGAAAGATCACTGAATACATTTCAGAGGTATTCCACGAAGTATCTGTGGAGCTGCACTTTCCAAATCCAGAAAGCGCAGTCCTTTTTGACAACACCCAGGTGTTGGTAAAGGAGGAGACATTCGAAAAGGTCACGGCTGACAGTGCCGGTGAAGGGGTCAAAAGAATGCTTATCTTTAGTCTGATTCGTACTCTTGCCGACCTTCGCCAAGGCAGACTATCACTTGTCGATGAAAGCGAGAGAGTTGAGGGTTACCGGCGCCAAAGCTTACTTCTCTTGTATGAAGAGGCTGAGTTGTTTCTCCATCCAGGTCTTCAGAAGATCCTACTAAACAGTTTAGCTGACTTGGCTTCTGGGGGCGATCAGGTGCTGTTTACGACTCACTCACCGTTCCTAATTGACCCTGCAGTTTTGGATACAATACACCTTACCGGCAAGCTCCCCAGTTCAGGCACATTCGTCTCTGATTTCCCCAGCATACTAAATAAGCGAGGTCCGGCTCAGAAAAACCGTCTTCTCGAGGTTCAGCATGTTTCATCGTATATCTTCTCGGACAGAGTGGTACTTGTCGAAGGAGAGTCAGACAAAATTGTGTTGAAGAAGATAGCGAGGATCCTTGACGACAGTTGGGATTTCGACCGGCGAGGTATTCCTGTTCTCTCGGTCAGCGGTAGGAACAATCTTCCGCTGTTCCAGCAGTTTCTGGACGAACTGGGCATTCGGGCATTTGCTGTTACCGATATAGATGCATTGGAGGGCACTGTTACCAACCTCATGAGGCCTGGTGGTAGTAACAGTCATCTTGTTAAGAAGCTAGTTGCGGCGGCGGAAGTACTCGTGGCGGATGGAGTAGTAACGAGCCAGTACAACTCAGAGGCTGTCAGTGAGCTCACAAGAAGCCACGCTTGGGCAGAGGTGTTTGGCAACCTTGCCGCATTGTATGAGGTTCTAACCCAGGGCGATACTCCGGATGAGACTCAGACTGCTAGCCTTGGACGACTACTAAAGAAAAAGGAGACTGACGCCCTGACGAGGGCTCTGCAAAGTGATGATGATGAGGTGGGACTGGCGCGCACAGCCTTGGTCGACGCATTGCTCTCCGAAGATGTTCTATTGCTTAATGGAACCCTAGAGAACTACTATCCCTACTCCTGTGGGGAAAAAGTTGCCGCTGCTCTTGAGTTTGACCCTAGCAGCGTTTCGCGGAGTGAGCTCATTGGGTATTTTAGCAGGGTAGCAAGTGGGCTTGATATGGAAGTTTTCCTAGAAAGAGTATTTGTCAGTTAGAGACCGACTTGTGGGTTAGGAGCCTTATCCGAACCCCCTTTTCACATAGGGGGCTATGAAGACGGTGCCATGGGAACTGCATACGCGCAACCAAGGAGGGAGCTATGAGAGAGGTTCTCGACGCGGTTATGAGGCATCTGCCTAAAGGTTTGCGATACGACATAGAAGGATACCTTGCGTCTGTTAGAGCAGCGGCACCAGCGCTTTTTGAGGAAGCAGGATTGCCCCACTGTGAGAATACGCTGAGTAACCTTCTCTTTCTAGTAGCCTTAAGAAAGATATGGGCCCTCGTGTCAGGCCACTATCGGATCATGAGAGACTCTATACATCTGGTCTCTGAAAGTGGCGAACTGGCTGTGCAGATGGGTAGCGCAGAGTACTCCAGTCAGTCAGATGAGTATCATGGCGTACAGGTTCTGAGTGACGATTTCGAATTAGTGCTTAGGGAGTTGGGTCTCTTTCAGTTTGTAACTGCTTCTGGTCCTCGCGAAATACTGCTGATGCTGCAGGAGGGATGCCATAATGGAGTTTGACGCGGCTAGGATACAGGCAGCGCTTGTCCGCTTTCTTGGCGAACATCGAACTGCGTTGAGTAGGGCCGTCAACAGACACTCACAGCTACTTGAATTAGGAGCACTTACTCTAAGTGCTGAACATTACAAACGCAGAGGCTATACGATTACACCAGCGAACCTGATCAGAAACAGGTTTCGCGTCAAACTCAGCGCGAGTGGCTACCCCAAAAACTTCTCATGGTTCTGTGCCAACAAACACGGGCTGGAGTTCCAGATACACGCTAATCTACCAATCCAGAGCTACCACGATGAGGGGATCTATGTTGTTGATGTAGGCGTTGTAGTAGCCAACAAGATGCCAGACAGTGCTAAAAAGTATGAATACGTGAAAAACGAGACGTTAGTAACCTTTGTGGAGGCCAAGAAGCTTGTCATCTACCCGATGCTCATTGCCCAGTTCATAGGTATAGTCCACGAGATAAAGCCTCAGTTCATAGGCGGCCGTCGACCGAGGGGCTTCCTTCAGAGCGGACACTTCGATCCGGCACTTGTAGCAATTGGCTATATTCATGAGCGTTCGCGCTCTAGATCAATACTTAATGGTTTCAGCGGTCGAGGCATAAAGGTCAATGTCATTCCAAAGTTTGACTGGGAGATATCGCGTTTTGTCAGGGACCCGAATCGAGATTCCCCCTTCGGTCCTCCTGCTCTACGTGATGACACTCCACAGCAAGACCCGGCTGTTGCCACTGGCGGATGAGAACCGAAATCTGCCAACCTAGTAGGTGTGTGTCTTACTATCAAGAATAAGGAAGACAAGGTCTAGTTTTGGGAAGACCTGTTGTCAATTTCACCTTCATCGCATACATCCCGCCAGATTTCGACTCACTCATTCCAGCTTGCTATGCCCACAGCTCCGGCATTTCCTCTTGTAAGGAATAAACAGTGGACCAGCTTATCTTGCCCGCGTTTTCAATTGAGAAGGACCCTGACTCTCCCTGGCTTCTTGCCCTCAAGGTAAGGTTTCGCGCTTGGTCTGAGGTGGAGTCAATCAGGGATGAACTGACCAAGCGTGGATGGAATCCTGAGAGGGCCCAGACCTGTGATTACGGCGGCGAGGCCAGGGATGAGGATGTCGGCTGCGAGCCCAGGTCTGCCATCATCAAGGTCTCTATCCCCTGGGGACTGACGGAGGAGCCAGCCCGGGCATTGGAGGAGATCATTCTCGACTCAGGGCTTACCTTCCCGAGTTCGGAGACTGATATATTCGCTGAGAGCCCCTCCGCAGAGGCGGCGGCATTGCCCCAACCCCTAACCCCTCCCCCCCAGGGCGAGAAGACTACTACAACATGGGAGTCGGCCCTGGAGGTAGTGGCGTCCACCTGGCAGGAGGGGGCAGCGGCCCTAGTTGAGGACGCCCAGAGGGAGCCCGGCCAGCCGAACGTAAGCTCTGGGAGGCAGAGGGGTTGACCCAGGCCCTGAAGGAACAGGCCCAGGTGGCCGTCGGCATCGGGCTAATGACTAATCCCGACTACGCCATGGACGCCTATCGGCTCCTGTCAGGGGCTGACCTGCAGCATGTGCCGGAAGAGTGGATCGTTGAGGTGCGCCTCCTCCTTGGGGAGAGGGCCTACCAGGATGGCCGCCCTGAGGACTGCTTTGATTACACGGAGCCACTGCAGGGCCTGGCAGGAGACATCCCGGTAAGGGCCGCAGTTCTCTTCGGGCTTTCATCCTATCATCTGTGGCGCGGGAGCTGTATACCAGGGCCTTTGCCGGTGACCCCGGGGATCTCCAGGTCCTTCGCCAGCTCATCACCCTCTACCATAACGAACCCGGCGCCCTCTTGGAGTTCATCGAGAAATACCTTGAGACCTGTCAGACCCTCCCGGATGGCCGTGAGAGCAAGGGCATCTTCCGTGCAAGGGTGGACTGCGTCGGGCATCAGGGGATAACCGGCCCCCAGCTGGTGGAGGCCCTCAGCGACTACGTCGAGCTCCTCCTCTTGCTGGGACAAGCCCACGACGCCAAGGGCGCCATCGACGAGTTCCGGGGCGAGCTATCGACGGCCGAGTACATCGAGGTCCTCGGTATCTTTGACGACTACGAGGAGGTTGCCGACGAGGTCTTTGGAGAGAGCGTCCTCACTGAGTACCAGAACGCCGGAGTGACGCTGATAACTAAGCTGCCAGACGCCGACATGAACCTCCTGCGCCGGGTTGCCGTCAAGTTGTGGGTTCATAGCCGCCGAAGCTTCGACGAACTCAACAGCCTTTACCGGGAGCAGAAGCGGAAGATGGCCTCCGAGGAGCTGCTGCAGGACAGCCTTCCTACCCTTGAGCTCAAGGGTCCAAGCGCCGACCTGTCGGGCAGGAGGGTGGTGCTTGTGGGCGGCCACAGCCGGATGCGCGCCCGGGTTGAGGATATCCTCAGGGACGATGGCGGCCTGGAGGAGCTTGTTGTGGTTGAGCCGTCATGGGAGCGAAACCGCCGTCAGGTGGACATCGATGACTGCGTCAGGGGAGCGGACCTGGTGGTGGTTGTCACCGGCTGCATGAAGCATAGTACATCGATTATGGTCGACAGCGCCCTCAAGAGACTGGGTCTGCAGGACTGTTTGCTCAAACCCCCGGGCCGGGGCCACACGTCGGTGGTGGGGAGCATCTTTGAGGCTGCCCAGGCCAGGGGCTGACAGTAGAGGAGGGGATGAAGCCGTAATGATTGTCTTGAGTTACTCGAAGGTCAGGACATGGGACAACTGCCGCAAGCGCTATCAGTTCCAGTATATGAAGCGCGTACCCGGCAAACCCAACAAGTACTTTGTGCTGGGAAACGCCGTGCACGCTGCCATCAGTGGTTATCTGGCCTTACCCCTGACCGAACGTGAGCAGGCTGACATCAAGTTAATGCTCAAGCGGGAATGGGTTAAGGACAGCCGTGGGCGGAAGGGTTTCGCCTCGCGGGAGGAGGAGGGCGAGTTTGGGAAGCGGGCCTTGGGGATGCTGGACAACTTCCTGGAGGATAGCAGTAGCCGGGAAGAGCCCCTGGCCCTTGAGGAGTGGCTTGAGGCGGACTTGGGGGATGAGGTGCTTTTGAATGGGAAGATTGACCGCATCGACCGGCGCGACGGATCGCTTCATATTACTGACCTTAAGACGGGTCAGAGCACCCCTACCCCGGAGCAGTTGGCGGCAGAGGTGCAGCCGGTCCTCAACAAGCTATTGGTGGAGCGGGCCCGGGGGGAGCGGGTTGGTGGCGTGACCTTCTACTACCTTGAGCGCGATGAGAAGCTGACGGTCTCCGTTGACGATCGGGCCGTTGAGGAGGCCGAAGCCCGGCTGAAGCATGTCGCCAGGCAGATTGGGACCGAGAGCAGATTCGAAGCCAGTCCAAACCTGTTTTGCGGGTGGTGCGATTACCTGGACCGCTGCGTCGAGGGCCGCGAGCACCTGCGATCTAAGGAAGAGGCTGCGGAGGATGGGATAGCGGCATTGCCGTTTTAGGTGTGACCCCCTTCCTTCCCGACAGATGATGCATGGTGAGAGTGCTGAGCAGTTGGCAGTAAACTTGGAGCGGTTGTAGGTGGGGATGCCACCAGCAGCAGGAATGTGAGAGTAACAGGCGAATTAGACCCCCGTGGCCGTCTACTTGCCGTCAGATGATGAGTGGACTTCAGGTAACCCCGGACGGCACGCTAGTCTGAAGAGTAACAGGAGGTGTTTCTAGTGGTTACCCACAAGGTGTTTGTAAGCTATTACCACAACAGCGATCAGAAGTTCGCTAACGAGTTCCGCGATTTTTACGGGACGAATAATGCGCTCATTGACCGCTCCCTACCGGATGAGATTGACAGCAATGACGATGACTATGTCCTACAGCAAATTCGGTCCAAGCATTTAAGGGACTCTACTGTGACAGTCGTCCTCATTGGTCGAGATACATGGTCGCGAAAGTGGGTTGACTGGGAGATATACTCGTCGCTACGCCCTTACGGCGCCAGGACAGTCAATGGCCTTCTGGGTATCTCACTGCCGGGTGGGGCCTTGCCGCCCCGTTTCGAGGACAACTATAGGGAAGAGGAGCTTTTCGGCAGGCTAGTTCAGACTGGGTATGCGAAATTGGTACACTGGAGTGACGTGGAGCCCCCAGTCCTGTGGAGGCTTTGGCCTGATTCAGACGAAGTCAGGCGCAGGAGGGACTACCTTCGGGCTTGGGTCCATCGGGCATTTGAGAACCGATTCAAGACGAATTTAATCGTCAATTCACGCCAGAGATTTAAGAGGAACAGACCCGTGAATCCACATTGGTGGTAGGCAATCTTAGGGGGTCATATGACCGAGTTGTTTAGAGTAGCCATAGACTGGGGCAAGCCTGAAGTAGTCTTGGAGACGTCCTGGTACTGCCTAGTGGTACTTATCCTACTGATATTGCTTGTGGCAGTTAGCTTCCGAATCGCGGTACGGAGATGCCCTGTTTTGAGAGGATTACGCCCTGGAACTGAGCTTAAGGTTCTGAGTGTCGCCGTGAAGTTGGGGGGAGTGGAGGTCAAAGGGCAGTGGGAACCTGCCGAGAGAGAACGAGAAGCGTCTTGGGAGCTTTACGTGGAACTGGTGACGCGGATTGCTGTTCAAGAGCTGCCAGACGACCAGGGACTAATGCGTGAAGCGCTCTCATCGTTGCACTCGCTTTTTCAGACGACAAGGGATATCCTGCGGAAGTACGGCCCGTCTGTAGCTATGCCAACGAGGAAAGGCCACTTGTCGTTCGGGTTTCTAGCGATTGCCGTCTTGAACCGGGTCCTTCGACCCGTTCTGGCCACATGGCATCCGCTTCTAAGTGATCACGAAGGGAGTAGACCACAGGACATCGGGCCAGCAGAATGGGAGCGTTTGTGGAACCAGCATGGTGAGTTGCGGTCAGCACTCAAGAAAGTAAGAGCTGACTTGCGCGAATATGAGTCTCTTCTTCGGGAAGCAGCCAATGTACCCCTCGTGGTTACTAAGAAGGAAGACAGCCATGAACTCGGGCGAGAACCTAACGGCCCTTGACATTGAGGGCGTTCCTGACATCATCTTGCGCCCATTTTTCTCCTGCAATGGTCCACACAAAGGCAGGGACCCTGTTGCCGACATAAACTGTGGGAACTAGAATCGGTTCATTTGGGGTGGGCGAAGCGAGAGCTGCGGCCTTAAGCAGGTACCGCCATGTGTGGTTTAGGCCCAGGGAGACTGAGAGTATTCATTACTGCTATATGCTGATCAACAACCAGCCGGTGTTTTTCATTGCCAAAAGATAGATTTTTATTGCTCTAGGATTGTACTCGCAATGTTCCGGACAGCAGAAGGCGCATTCAAGACGAACTCATCTGCACCCGGTGCTCCCTAAGTTTGCCAATCAGTTTCTGGCATATCAGCTTGACTTGAGTATTTAGATCCTTCTCAACATTATAGAATAGTCCACCGACTCTTGAACTCTCATCGAACGTACCAGTCGAAGCGTTGGAAAACCAAATTGGGATTACGCTGCCTTCCCCGAAGCGAGCCCTGAACTTATCCGATTCGAACTGAGTCCACACTCTTTTTGGGTACTCTGGTCCCAGTAGTACGACAACGTACGTTGCCTCCGTCTCGTAAATTGGCCCGAGGTACTCCGCAATATCTTCGGCCAGCATCTTGTGCACCTCATTTTCGTCAAAGAACACCTCCACTTCAAAGCTGGCTAACTGTTTGGCTAGTGCTCTTGCCAAAGAGCGATCAGCACCAGCAAACGATAGGGCAAAGTCGTAGGCATCTCCAAACTGGATATTAATAAAACCAACTTGAGCGGCGAATTTATTCCATAGGACATTGCGGATATAATAAACAAATTTAGGATCCTCAACACTGAGAATCCGTGTATGAGGATCATAGTGAATGACATCTGCAAAATCGGGGTTCTTCCTTAGGTGATTGTCCAAGTACTCTTTCTGAACTACTTGTCCTACACTATTCTTATGACTGGGATTTTGAGCCAAAGCTTGATCCAACTGCAGGGACCATTCATTACTCATGGCTAGCCAATAAAGCAGATGCAGATAGGGTGCCCGGCCTTCACGGTGCATCTTCGGACCCTTCGCAAAGCGGAATGCTAAGTCGAAGTACAAGCGGTTCAATTCCTCGAATACCCGCTGCCGAACCACGCCCAGACTGACACCAACAGTTTTAGTCTCCTCTACTTTTTCTGTAACCCCAGAATAAGTGCAAGCCTCTCTGCACAACATCTGGGCAATGTGGAAGCTGCCGTGTGCTTCCTCAGCGATCCCATCTTTTGCCGACAACGCTATATTTAGGGCCTTCTCTCCTTTACCTATGAGCTCTTCAATCCTGTCCAGAGGATTGGCTTCGAAGCGTATTGTGTCAATCCTATTATTCAGGTCACGTGCAAACCTAACTAGGGTGTCACCAGCTTTGTTGATACCCACAAGTACAAGTTTGCTGTTGGGGGTTTCCTCATCGGCAAAAACCTTCATAAGGTCCGCTAGTTCTTCCTTGGTACCTCGTTCTAGTCGATGGAAGTCATCGACGATTACTGTTCCTATGTCCCCCAGGTATGGCAACTCGCGGATAACCTCAAGGTCATCTTCCTTCCTAGATGTTAGCATTAAGGCATTGGCTCTCAGGCTCAGCTCCTCAAGCACCTTGAGTACACTAGTGGTCTTCCCAATTCCTGAGGGGCCCTCTACAACAAGACCGCGCCCTGGTGTCCTCAACGCAACCAGTAACCTTTGATACTCTACTGGCTTCACATATGTGTATGTTGGGACGCCTGAAACCTTAAAAACCTCTTCCAATAAAGGTTTGGCCAACTGTCTTCCTCCAATCTGGTATGATATCGAAGTGCAAGCAAAGCATGAGCTCAAGCTTCCTCAAGGAGAACTCACAGTAGTTCATAGACATTTATCCGAACACGTACTTCATCGGTATATCGCTATAGGGGTGAGGATGATCCCAGGTCCCGTTACCCTGTCAATGAAGTCGTCGATCCCAGCGGCCTGATCCAACTTCAGCCGTCTCCTCATATCTCTGTTCATAGTCGTAGGTATCCAATCAAACACCGGTAATTCTTCACCGTCAGCCAGAACCCTCGTAACTTTGCCTAAACAGTTACATCCCCTATAAGCTCCTCAGTTCCGTGTCTAAGGTACTTCCTATAAAGTGCCGACACCACCATAAACTTGGAGTTGTCTAAAGAATGGAGTAGCACCGAAATCCTAGTGTCGTCCAGACTACCCAAGAAAGCGTCAACCTCTGACAACTAGAGTTCCCTAGCCAGGATCATCCTTTGGGAGTAGAGTCCAGCTGTCGTGAACTCACCCTTGTGCTCTTGCACAAATCTTTGGATAGCTCTGCGGGTATAAGGGATGAATTCCAAATCGTCAATCTCGAAACTTCCGTCTCTAGCAGTCTCATACAGTTCCATAAGCCTTGACGGGGACATTCGAAGCTTGACGGCTCCGGTCATACCTATCTCGAAGTTGTTCTTCTCCAAGAACATGTCGTACAGTCTCATGTGAGCTATGGAGCCACGATGCTCTAGCGTTACACCCATTTCTTCACCGAGTCCTCGCTCAAGGCATTGAACTATGCTAATTCTTCCTTCTGAGAGGTCGTCTGCGCTCAGACCCTCATTCACCGTAACATGCCACTTGCTCTTGCTGGTATTGGCTACGAACGTTGATCTCTTAGCGAAAACAATGAATGTTTCTCCTCCATGTTCTAGGAGAACATAGGCGTTGACGCCAAGGGATGTTGTAAACGGAGTGTACTTGGAATAGCTGTACTTATCAGCCTCGGCAATCGGATGCCCCGCTGCCCTCAGTTCATGGTATATGGACCGGAAGACTCTATGAGTGAAGTAGTCAGTCTCAAATGCTTCAATCACGAGCCCGGATTGCTCGGGTTCCCCATATCGGCGGAGCAAGACGTTATGTACGCCGTATTTTCTACCATTGGAACGCCCATGCTGATTTTGTAGACTTCTGAGGAATTGATTGCCGACTGTGTTTGCATGTGCTTTAATAAGTTGAGGTAATCTAGATATCTGGGTGCTTCTAGCTATGTCGTCAAACCTATCAGTTCCGTCGAGAGACGTATCTTCGTTAAACGTGAATCTCTCATCCAGGAGACGTACATCATCTCGAAGCTTGGTGGGAATGCCCACGAATAGCTTCTTACCGGTGGGCCTAATTGAAACATTGGGTGGTTCATAGTGAGGGTCTGCGTGGTCTAACGAAACCACTCCTAGTGCCTTTAGTGACTCCTCATCCATTCGCTCGACTTCTCGTTTCATTCTGTAGCGCGAGATGAACCTCCTGAGGCTGCTACCAATAGCTTCAAAGATTAGTCCCGTGATGAAGCCGAACACCGCCCAGAAGAATTGGTTACCTGCGTCCCTCAACAACCATCGAAACTGCTCCAGTTTCTTTCCCCCCCGTTCCATTAGACTTTCCCAGAATCTGTTTCATGCACTAGCCAGCTCGATCTCAAGCTGCACCCCTCTTCAGTTGCACTTCTTGCCACCGTTGGCAGTTGGGCAGCCCTGCAGGACATGGAAACAAAAGTGACCTCCTGCATAGTTGAGTTCGAGAGTAGTTAGAATTTTCCTGCAAAATATGGAAATCTCCTTCACGGAAATGGGGGCATCGCTTCCAACACCCTAGTACTTCAGGAAATATAAACCCTTACTATACCGCCACGTGGGCGTATACTACCATTAGAGGTTCTGAAAGGGTGACGAGAAAGGATAGAGTATGCCGAAGAAAACCATTTACATTAGGGACGAGGATAAGGAACTGTTCACCATTGCCGAGGCTCTCTCGAAGCAGTCGCTTTCGGCGCTGTTGGCGGATCTGCTAAATAGGTACATCGACGAGGAAGTTGCTCAGCGGTCACAGTCGGAAGAGGAGATGCAAGAATCCATGTGCCACTTCCTACAGAAGAGCCTCACGAGAGATTACTTTGCCCGCGACTGTTGGGTCCAGGATGAGATGGACGACTCGTGGTCAGTGGGAGTGGAAACAGAGGCCTGGGGGACCTATCGCCTTAAACCGGAGCGTGCCTACAGGGTCTATGTGGATGCTGATGGATCTCCTAGGGCTCTGACTGAAGACGAAATCAGGGAGCACATGCAGGGCGTCCTGATTGACAGAGTTGGTGGTCTAGGTACAAGGGAGATTACCATGTACTTCATGGAAGAGGCAACTGGGCCCGACGACGGCATAGAGTACTGGGTGTTCGGTGACTTTGAGGACGAAGACAAAAGTGATTTCATCGTGGCCTCCACCGAAGAGGCGTTTGAGGTGTTCATGCAGTTTTGCCAGAGGGGAAACGCTAGTGATTCCCGACCAAGACGCGCAGTTCGAGGACTAAGGTAGACACTGGTTCCTATTAGGGGGGCTGAGGGTTGGAAACAAACTCAGAAAGACTGCTATGCGCAGCGCTTGACCGGCAGAACGTGTCATACATTCAGCACCAGTTCATCTTGGGATATGAAATAGACATCGAGCTGCCCGGGGGTGTTCTCGACGAGGTGGATGGCCTGGTTCATATCACGGTCAGAGCACAGATACGCGATGCCCTGAAGACCAAGGCGCTTGAAGCGCTGGGCTACAAAGTGATCAGGATGAACAACAGTCAGGTACACAACGATTCGAGAGGATGCGCCAAGATGCTTGAGCAGCATATAGACCCAGAAGGCTCCTTCTGGCCGCCTGTCACTCACGAAGAGCCACTGGCTGGCTGGCAGATTGCCCTGAGAAAGTATCTTAGGGTACTTCTTGATGAAGAAATCGTCGAGACTGGTTGTGAGGAACATTTTGCGAAGATGCCGTTCGTCCGCGATGTTGCCCAACTAGAGGTGATGGCACTGGCCTCCAGTCGAATAGACGGTGGTCGCGGCTCCCTGCGCGCGATAGCTGGCTAACAGTAAGAAAGCGGAAATAGAGGAAGGAATGCAAGGTGGGGTGACCATTGAGTTATGGCGGACAAGCCAAAACGCCAGCCTGCGAATCGGCTTACGCCTAGATGGTCAAGTCGATTTTGGCTATAGCTGTTAGGCTTTTGGAGGAGACAAGGATAGGGGGGGCTTGATGCCAGTTGTCTCCCACTTCCGTTTTGGCATGCAACCAGTGACCACAACGGCCATCGCACTATCACTCCTACTAGAGTGCCCTCTCGAATGAATAAACAGTCGAACTCGCTACAACAACTGAGAGTTCGCCTTTGTAGATGCAGAAGGCCTCTCCCGGCATATCGTGTACTCGCTGGGATCCGGTACAAGCTGGGACACTTAGTGAGTGCATTGCTATAGCATCCCACTCGCGCCGGCGGTGAGCACGGAGCCCGCAATAACCTTTGCATCTTCCTTAGTGATGCGGATATGGGATTGCTGTCTTAGAGAAGTTGCGATTTTTGCTTGTCATGCTCAACACAATGTCAAGGTTCGGGGCCCAGATGAGGTCATGCACTTGGGCATTGATGAATACCTGCGTTTCAGCCCGGAGCCTCCGTTAGCCAAGACAAGATGGGCAGACCGAGAAGGTACATCTCTGCCAATCAAGAAATGGGGAAAATAGGACCCGCAGCCAGTAGGAAAGGACTGTATTAAGGTTGGTACGGCAACCCGCTGAGTGAGGTGATCCAGATGACCGGCCCTGAGAAGACTCATCCCGAGCACCCCAAGACGCTTGCCGAGGCAACTGAGTTGGTACTATCCAGGCTGTCAGATGAAGATAAGGCCGAGATAGCATCAATGTCCGAAGATGACCTGTTTATGTTGCACTTCGGGCTCGGTATGTGGATCAGGAATAATCTTGGCCTCTGGCAAGGAAACACCTCGTTGTTACGAGATTGTGGATGTTTGGGAGATGAATC
>JGI25322J35698_1001349_pt1 | contig 16229 bp, 12 predicted proteins | sample AutmiccBRH37_all_FD_35698 | JGI IMG/M metagenome (IMG submission 35698) | reverse complement strand
CAAACTGCCAAAATTACCGGGCGCATCAGGCCCGTAGACCAGCGGCGGACGGATGATCACCAGTTCCATCCCACTTCCTCTCGCTACTGCCTGCAAAGCCACCTCAGCCTCATATTTGGAGCGTGCATAGTCTGAATGAGGCGCTGAAGCGCTGACTTCATTGAAGGGAAAATCATAGGTGACGGTGCCATTGACACCAATCGAACTAATGAACAAGAAGCGCTTCACACCAGCATCAAGCGCCCGGCTGGCCAGCCGAAGCGTTGCATCCCTATTAACCTCACGGAATGCCGCAGAGGGATCTTTAGTGCTTTCGTCCATCACGTGCGCACGCCCAGCCAAGTGAACAATGCAATCAACTTTCGGAAAATCATGAGCAAACGAATCGGTATCGACCAGATCTGCCTCTATGTAGGTGACCGAGGGGATTTTATATTTGACTCGGCGAAGCACTCCCGTCACGGAATATCCAATTTGGATGAGCTCACGACACAGTGCTGAACCAACAAATCCCGACGCACCGGTCACCATTACATGAATCATGAGCATCCCCCTTCCCGGAGAGCCTGAAGAATATTCCCAGCCAGTTTTTCGTAGGTATATAGCTCCAGCACCGCTTTATGCCCCCTACGCCCCATTTCAAGCCGCTGATCTTCACTGAGACTCATCAACTTAGAAATAACTGACGCGATCTCTGCCGGGGAGTTCGGGTCTGCAGAGACGCCGCAATTATAATCACCGACAGGATCGTTCCCCGCCTTGCAGGCGAATATCACAGGCAAACTGAGCAGCATGTAATCCCATAACTTGTTAGGACTCAAGCCAAAGCGAAATATTGGTTGGGACTTCAGCGAAATATAACCTGCAGACGTAAACTTCAGCGCAGCCATAATAACTTCCTTGGGTTGCTGATCAAAAAATTCAATCAGACCACTGGCATCTTGCGCAGCAATCGCCCTGAGTTGCTCTTTTCTCTCGCCCTTACCCACCAAGATGATTCTCACATTCGCATCACTCGCCTTAAGCAATCTGGCGGAACGCACGAGCCCCTCCAATGCATTAGGTTCACCATGAGCGCCGGCATAAATGACGATGAAAATCCCTTGGTTCTTCAGATCTTTCACGTACTTGACGAACTCACTCTCACTTACGTCCGCGTTCGCGTCGATATCTCCGCAGTCGACGCCATTGGGCACCCACAAGAACTTATCAGCACCAAGCCCCTTTTCCATCATGTGAGGTTTAGCGCATGGCAGCAGACTGATGACCTTGTCTGACCGAGCATAAGCGAAGCGCTCGATCCAACCGGTCACGCGGACCAGCGGGTTGGATGCTTTCACCCCCCCCAACTCGATCAGGCTTAATGGCCAAATATCGCGCACCTCGAAGATAAACTTTGCGCGCAGCAAGCGGGCGGCAAGCCAGCAAGTGATTACACCGAACGGATGAGGCGACGAGTAAATGATCGCATCCGGACGCCCTCGTTTGATTGCCTGAAAAACGCAGAATGGCAATAGCATCAAAGCGAACATGAGCATCGAAAGCATTCGCCCTAGACCATTCCCCAGATAACGCAACGTAGGCACATACGCAAATTCAGCCCCATTCACGCTCGTGCTGCCAGATCGCGTCTTATCTGGTTCGAGCAAGTGGTGATAACCGGCCGAAATGATGAGCGAACGATGGCCTGCTTGATTCCAGAATTTGGAGAAGTAATAGGGCCGCCAGTAGCGACCGATTCCTGGCCCACCAGCGTAGGGATGCACATACCAGACGTTCATTGAGCTAGTTAAACCTTGTATTGGCGTTTAGTACACGGCACTTCACAGCTTGGCTAGACAATCAACGATCCTTGCGACCGCCTGACCGCCGCCATAAAGCTGAGCGTCATCCTGAACTACCTTGCCTAGGTTTGCGCGAGCGGAGTCCACAATCAAGTTTCGGTCCGCGCCTACCAAGACGTTGGCGCCGCATGTCACCAGCTCGTCCCATTCAGTCTGGTCGCGCAGGGTGACGCAAGCCTTTCCGAAAAAGAACGCCTCTTTCTGCACACCGCCGCTATCGGTGAGTACCAGGCCGGCATGTTCAAGCAGCCAAATCATCTCGAAATATCCAACCGGATCGATCAGGTGGACATTTAGCTCTAGACCCAGCGCGGCGATTACCTTGCGGGTACGCGGGTGCAGCGGTAGCAGCACCGGGGCCACTGCCGTATGTATATGGTTCAGCGCGGCCACGATACTGCGCAGGCGTGTGGGGTCATCGGTATTTTCAGCGCGGTGCAGGGTGGCCAGAATAAATCCTGCAGGCAGCTCAAAACCGGTAGGAGCAGCGGCACGCGCGCCAAAAAACAACGCGGCATCCTGCATCACATCGCCCACTTGCAGCACTTGGGCCAGTTTATGAGCAAAGCCCTCATTAGCCAGGTTGCGTACTGCGGTATCGGTGGGGCAAAACAGCAAGTCACTGACTTGGTCGGTCAAGATACGGTTGATTTCTTCGGGCATACGCATATTAAAGCTGCGCAACCCGGCTTCAACATGCGCTACGGGTATGTGTAACTTGGCGGCGGCCAGCGCACCGGCAAGGGTGGAATTGGTATCGCCATACACAAGAACCCGGTCGGGCTTGTGCAGCAAAATCGTCTGTTCGATCTCGGCCAGCATCCGCCCGGTCATCTCGCCGTGAGAGCCACCATGAATATCCAGTTGCACATCCGGCCTAGGAATACCCAACTGTTCAAAGAAAATCTCCGACATATTGGCATCGAAATGTTGACCGGTGTGCAGCAGAATCTCCTGCACACCTTCTGTTTGCTGAATGGCTTTGGAGACCACACTGGCTTTAATAAACTGCGGGCGGGCGCCGATGATAGTGAGGATACGCTGCATAACAACCTCCTAAGTTAATTGTTTATAAAATTGAAGCAGTTTGCTCTCTTCAATTCCCCAGTTATATTTTTCGTACACGGCGCGCTGACCGTTGCGGCCCATCTGCTCGGCCTCTGCCGGATGGGTGACCAGGTAATCGATGGCCTCAGCAATGGCCGCCGGGTTTAACGGATCCACACACAAGCCACAGCTATTACCCTCGATGATCCCTTTCCAAAGCGGAAAGTGGGAGGCAATCACTGGCACACCGGCGCTCATGTATTCGAACATCTTATTTGGCTGAGCATCCATATGGTTGGGTGCGGGATGAAAAGTAACTAAGCCGCCAACAGAACCCTGCAAAACATCACGCACTTGTTCACGACTCAGGAAATCTAGCGCATCAACATTTGGCCAGCCCTTCTCCGCATGGGCAGCCTGTTCAACGACAGTTTCAGAAAACTTACCACCTAACTGCAAACGGGTCTGAGCTTTGACGACATCCATCGCCTTAACTACTTCAAGTATGCCGCGTATGTGTGTGATCCCCCCCACATAGCACACTTGGTTTTTCTTCTGCGTCCAGTCGATTTTACCCGCCGCCAACTCGCCCAACATTGGGTAGTTGTTGATGTCCACGGAACTGGGATTGATGGCGAGAAATTTGTCCCGGATAAACGGCGTAGCGGTGACAATACCATCCAATCGAGAGCAGGCATAACGTTCGTACAGTGCAAACGTTTTTGATAACAACCACTTGGCCGGCTTATTCAGATAAGGCTTACCCAGCAACTGCTTGGGCACATCCTCATGGGCATCGAAGATCACCTTCTTACCCAGCTTCTTCAGCTTCAACCCCGTGGGAATCAGTTCGGGATCGTGCAGGTGATAGATATCCCCATCCAACGCCTTGGCTTTTTCAAACACCCGGCGCGTGGTATTTCGGATACGATCCACACGACCCTTAGAGCTACCAACATCGTAGATATTGACGCCATCACGTTGCTCAACGCCTTTGCCGTCAGCTACGACTAAAGCAACACCATAGCCAGCAGTCACAAGGGAGCGACACTCTTTAAGAAAAATACGGGTATCGTAACGAGAGTGAACAGACGTAAGATGACAGATATTCATATATTTAAAAAACCTTAACCTGAGCCACTGGCCGCGTAATCATGAGCACCAATAGAGAAATCGCAAGACCATGGGTGATGAGCATTGTCGCCAGATCGGTGGACGTCAGAAGTGTGAAAACAGACAATGTGAACATGGCTGTTACAATTCGTACGCCCAACCTATTGGAATACGCATCCAAAAAAGACAACAAAAGCCCAATCAAAACAGAATAAGCGACCACACCGACTATTCCGGCATTGGCGTAACCACTACCGATCCAGCCTGTATTAGCAGACACATCTTCTCGATTGAAATACTCAAACCCTATAATTTTTGGCGCCACTGCATCATACGGAGAAACTATAAGACCCAATGTAAATTTTGAGTTTGCCCAGCTGATCTTGGCTGCATGCTCAAAAAAATCCATATAGAACCAGTTCAGCAGAGAAGGAATTAAAATCACCCGACGTGCAAAAAGACTTGAAAAAATTCCTGAGTAACCACCCCAACCATTAGTAAAAGCATAAATATCTATTACCGAAAGAAGAACAACAACCAATACACTAACTAACATAAAGATTGACGCATTACGGAACTGAGCAATACCGTAAGCAAAAATGACCACTACAGGATAGAAAAGTGGGGACTTATGCGATGTCAATGCAAAAAATAAAATTGACAGCCCAACTAGAATTATTAAGCCAAGCCAACGACGATTCTGAATCGCAAACACCATCGCAAAAGGTATAAAAACCTTTGTCGCAATAGAATTTATATAACCAAAAATCCCCGGAAGATTATCAGCAGCTTCGCCCCTAAACTCGTACACTGCCATAATATTAAAATTAATATTACGCCCACCACCCAACAAAAAAATAGTCAAGACAATCAAAATCGAAAATGCGGTCATTGTCCTATAAAGACCCAGTGTTGTTATAGTAAAAAAACGCAATGTCCGCACGCGTACAACATAACTCGTAACAGCAACAATAAAGCATGCCACAGCAGTAACCAGGGCGTAGTAATTAGGCAAATCCCCACCCGCGTAGAGCACGAGAGATGGAATCAGTATCAGCACCGCACTCATATTCAAAAAAAAGCAAGAAGGCTTACTACCTCCGCGAAGAAAAGGGAGGATACACGCTATTGCAAACAAAGATACGATAGCCTTCCCCATATTAAAATTCACGCTAAACCCCATGTACTCGTAGATCGGACCAATCCCGAAAACATAGACAAACAACAAAATAATGAAATAGACAAAATACAAAAAAGCCAGCAGCAGATCAGCAAATCTTAATGACTCAAATTTCATTACTAGCACCAATATTAATAATGGAGGCGCAAACAACGCCTCAGGCACAGTAACACGACCCACAAAGAGTCAACATCCTGCATTAGCTGTAAAGCAGCTCTTTAAAGAGCTGCCATTCGTTCGCATGAAACATGCTCAAGTATTGAACCTGCTCACTGAACATCTAGCGATTTTTTTTTGGTAAAACATCTTGCTCCCACTTGGAGGCGTAGTGCTCGATATTTGAATCGGGAGCTACAGAATCAAGAGCACGAAGCAGTTGGATGTGAACTGCATGATAACTCAGCCCTATATGGGGCTTTGGTCGCTTATGGGTCAGATAGGAAAGATCGTAGCTGAAAATGAACCAATATCAAAATAGGGCAGAATTTTTGCTAGCGTTCTCATTCCATTTTTGAACATTCTTTTTGCTTCGAGAGAGTCAGTAGCTTGCCACCAATCATATACCCCTAGCAGGGTAAACATATAACCATTCAAGGTATACACATTTGGTGAAGTCACATACTCTTGAAAGAATATATAACCATCCAAACTAGGATCTAGATCTTTCAAGGTCGTAAATGGGCCTCCCAACTCAGCTGGAACATTAAGAAAAGCGAGGGCACGATCTCCCGCATCCTTTATCCTGGCTGACTTTTCAAGTTGGTAAGCACGCGAAAAAGCACTTAACGCTTGCCCTTGTGCCATTCCAGATATCCAGCCAGGCTTATATGCAACTGTAGAAGTGTAATGGCGATAGCTGAAATCATACCTAAACGCACCCTCTTTATCTTGCAACGTCAACAATTTTTCAATCGCAGCATTAAATTTTTCGCGCGAATCACCTGCCAAGAATTTCCCATAGGCCGCGAGAGAAAACTGAGACAAGGTAACTGGATTGTACTGAAACTCGTCCCCATACTTCACCATAGGAAATCCTTCCGCATCCAGTTTAAGTCTCGGCCCATCTCGCCACCACTTCGTCCGTCCATAGTTCAAATAATCATTATTAAATCTATACTCGTGCTGCGTCCGAGGAGATGCATCTAACCCTTGGGCGATGTACTGCTCCGCAGATTTCTCCCCCAACATTCTATGCTCATCACTAAGTATATGTACCGGCCAATTCGGCATATTTGAATAAACTCCGGCACCACTAATCACAACCACCAACAACACAGCTAATGCAGCCAAAATTTTATTACGCGAGTAAGAAATCATCTGTCAGCCTAATATTATTTACAAAGATGCCCAGATTATCTCTGATCAGCAGGGCAAATTAAAAACTACAAACCCAAACCCTTAATCAGCTACCACGGCTAAAGCGGTAGGACATCCATAGGTATATCACATAAAGAATGCTGTAGCCGCCGCTGTAAGCCTGCAAAGCTAGAGCATGATTACTTGGAATACTCAGCGTAGTCAGCACAACCCCAAGCAGCACGATCTGCCACAACAGGTCAATATGTTGCTTTCCCGCGATATATACCATGTAACTAAGTGGGCTAGCGATGAAACGCAAAGCAAATAGCGGCAGTAGCCAAATAGTAATCGTACCGGCCCCCCGCCAGACTTCACCAAAAGCGAATGCAAACAACCATTCGCTAGCGAAAACCATCACTACGCAGAATACAAACGAACCAAGCGTTAGCACTCTGAAAGTTCGAATATAGTCACCAGCACACTCGCCACGCGCCCGGAAGTTAGTTGCTGCGTGGCGCTTGAATACATCAAGTACCGATTTACCAAGCAAGCCAATGGGCGCACCTAGTATTCGCATGGTCATTGCCAGCAACCCAGCTATCTCAGCACCGAATCGACTGGCAACAATAAGCAAGGGCAACTGAGCAGCCGCTGTGTTAATCGCCCCGGCTGGCACACCAAACTTTGGGCAATTGCTATGTCTACGCCAAAAACCAATAACTGCTTGAGGTGCTACCGAAATAGAAAACTTGCCTAGAGGCATCAGAAATATCGAAAGGAAAATACCGAGAAGTAATCCTATCAAGTGCCCCACCCCCAAACTCGCCGCAGAGGCTTGCATTACTCCAACCGCAATTTGAATTATGGTTATAGACGCTGCTTGACCTATGCGCATCAACGACAGGTGCAAGTAACGGCCGTCAGCAGCAGCCCATGATTGCCAAATTATTGCCAACGCATTAGCCAACGCAGTCGGCACCAGCGCAATAACAAGCGTCGTCGGAATATCAACGATAGCCTTGGGTATTATAAATATAGTTATTGCAAGCAGCACAGCCACTGCACAGGAAGCCAACGCTGTTACCGTTAACGTTGCAAGTACAGCGTACTGGCGCGACTCCCCATCGGATTCAATTGCAAGTGCTGTCTCGTAGCGACCTGTCAATACAGCCGACAACAGCATCACTATACCCAGCCAAGCGGCAAAAATACCAAACTCAGCTGGCGCATACTGCCGGGCAAGCACCAGAGTGCCGAGAACAGGAATAATTTGGGCCGTACCTGTACCGGTAAGAACCAAACCTACGCTACGCCAATAGCCACTCATTGAACGGCCAAAAATGTACTTATAATTCTTTGCTGTGATGAGTGGTCAAGATAAGGGTGCATTGGCAAACTCATCACTCGGGTAGCGACGGTATCGCCCACAGGTAGAATGGCATACACATCACTGACCGCCGGCTGACGATTAAGAGGGATCGGGTAATGAACAGCGGTCGGAACACCAACAAGCTTCAAGCGCTCCTGCACCAATTCACGGCTTTCCAACTGGACGGTGAACTGTGCCCATGCGCTCTGGTTGTGCGCCTCAATAAAGGGAGCGGCGTTGCCGGCTTCATCCAGAAGAGCAACGTAACCGCTTGCGACCTGCTGGCGCAGCTGAATTTCCTCCTCGAAGATTTCCAACTTTGGTAGCAAAATCGCCGCCTGCAATGTATCCAGTCGACTATTCACACCAACCCGAATATGGTGATAGCGGCGATCTTGACCATGCCGAGCGATCTGACGCAGAATTTTTGCCAGTTCGTCGTCATTGGTGAAAATCGCCCCGCCATCGCCATAGCAACCCAGAGGCTTGCTGGGGAAGAAACTGGTGCAGGCAATGGTTGTCAGGTTGCACGAGCGCTTGCCCTTGTAGGTGGCCCCGAAACTCTGCGCGGCATCCTCAATCACTGGAATGCCGTACTTGGCGGCAATAGCGTTGATCGCATCCATATCGGCGCACTGGCCATACAGCGAAACCGGAATAATCGCCTTGGTGCGAGGGGTAATAGCGGCTTCCAGCAGTTGTGGGTCGAGGTTGTAGGTGCGCGGATCAATGTCTACATAGACCGGCTTGGCACCGAGCAAGGCCACGGTTTCAGCGGTGGCGATGTAGGTGAATCCAGGCGTGATGACTTCATCACCGGGACCTATCCCTAGAGCCATTTGCGCAATTTGCAGTGCATCGGTGCCGTTGGCGCAGGTGATGCAATACTTGGCACCGACGAAGGCGGCAAGCTTTTCTTCCAGCTCGGCCACTTCCGGGCCGAGGATGTACTGGCCATGGGCTAATACGCGCTGAATACCAGCGTCGATCTTGTCCTTGATACGGACTTGTTGGGTTTTCAGGTCGATGAACTCGATCATTTATTGCGCATCCACTTTATTCAGGGTTGTGCCATTCAATACATAGAGGACGCCGGTGTGCTGGCAGGCAACTTCGCCCTCGCCAGCCACTGGCAAGGCCAGTTGCTCACCGAACTCGCTCATCCAGCCAATCTGGCGTGCCGGCACGCCCACCATCAGGGCATAGGCTGGTACATCCTTATTGACTACCGCACCAGCCCCGACGAAGGCGTATTCACCAATGGTCACGCCGCAGACAATGGTGCAGTTGGCACCGAGGGTGGCACCTTTCTTTACCAAGGTGTCGCGGTACTGATCCTTGCGCTCGACCAGTGATCGCGGATTGTAGACGTTGGTGAATACCATGCTCGGGCCGCAGAACACGCCCTCTTCAAGAGTAACGTTGTCATAGATGGAGACATTGTTCTGCACTTTGCAGTTGTCACCGATCACGACCTTGTTGCCGACGAAGACATTCTGCCCAAGGGACACGCCCTTGCCGATGCGGGCGCCGCCACAGACGTGGACAAAGTGCCAAACGCGCGAGCCTTCGCCGATCTGGGCGCCATCATCGACGATGGAGCTGGAGTGTTGGTAATAAGACATGCATTAATACCTACAAGTTAATTATCAATATTCAATAAATTTTTCTGAAAATAACTAGCCGTGTACTGCCCGTATCGACGCGCCCCTGACTCGTTCAGGTGATGATTATCGAGGTATATTAAAGCGTCATTCTCAAACGGTGCACTTGCAAAAAATTCGCTTTTAGAAAAATCTAAGAATTTAACTTTAGAAACATCATGAACAACCTCTTCAATTTTTGAATTTGCAGACTTCCATTCTGTGTTCTGGTTTATCTGCACTGGCAGTCCGAGCGCACTGAAACGATGAATACGAAGCAAATTGGTGTCAAACATCGGGATTTGCGCCAGCACAAAAACCCTTTTGTTTTTCTCTACAGAATCCGTAATAAACTGAGAGAAAGCCAGCATAAATTTATCGCTTTGGGTTTGATACTGCCACATTCCAGCGAGAACAATTACGTCCACCTCTGATATGAGCGCGTCAACCTTATCTATCTGAGAGCGACAACTATTTTGAGCCCACACCGGAAGGCGCTCTACATCGAAACCGACTATTGGCACACAACTACTTGCTGTAATTACACGGAATGCCATTTCATTTTTTACGCCAACCGCATCAAAAAAATAGTTCAACTGCGCTGCATGGCTATCACCAATAACCAACACCCTGGGATTTGAACCGGGATAGCCTCGTATGCAGTCCCCCACTACTTTCCCATGACATATCTCATCACTTGGAGCATAACGGGTCATTTCTACTGGCAATTTATCAACAACTGCTATATTTATTTCTCTTGAAATACCTATCACAGCTAAAACACAAATAGAAATAGCCAACATTTTTTTGGGTATCGAACGAAGCCCCTGAACATGCCTTACTGGCAACTCAACCCAGCGATAGGAAAGCCAAGAAGCGACGAAAGAGCCGATCACAAATACAGCCAACCAAACCACCTGAAGTTCATATTGACTTGTGTAATAGCGAATAAATGCCAAAATTGGCCAGTGCCATAAATAAAGCGAGTAGGAAATACCGCCCACCCATACCATCGGCTTTGCAGCAAGCAGCGTACTGACCGGACCGTGACGCGCAGCGATCAGCAACGCAGTACCTATGCACGGAAGCAGCGCCCAGAGTCCAGGAAAACGCTGTACATCGATAAATATAAAACTCAGGGCTAATAATAACGCACCGCCCACCCCCATCAACGATGCATACCGCACCGAGAGATGATTTTTTGGAGCGAGTAACGCCACAAATGCGCCAATCAAAAACTCAGGGAAACGAGCGAAAAGCGAAAAATAGACTGCCTGTTCACCTTTACTGGAAAACCTATACTCAGACCAGGTTAATAAACCTATGCTTAGCAAAACGAATAGAGGCTTTAGAAACCTAATCGGCAAAAAGCAAACTAGCACTGGCAGAAAAAGATAAAACTGCATTTCGATGGCCAAAGACCATGTATGGAGAAGAGGCAGTTCATGTGCGCTGGGTGCAAAATAACTCCCAAACCCTTCAAAATACGAATTACTTGTAAAACTTAAAGCAGCCTTAAGGCTATCTCTGAAAAATTTAAAATCGGCAGGAAGAAAAAGAACAGCTGAAACCAATGCTACCACTGCAAGCATTAAAAAATACGCAGGTGCAATTCGTTTAACACGCCCCCAGTAAAACCCCTTCCAGTCAAAATTTTCTTTCCTCTCAACAATGAGTGAAGTGATGATGAAACCGGATATCACAAAGAAAACATCGACCCCAACGAAGCCGGATGGAAGCCAAGCTTTATTGACGTGGTAGATGATTACCGCCAGAACAGCAACAGCGCGCAGCCCTTGCACATCCAGCCTGATGTTTTTCTCAGCGAGAATTGCAGAGGAGCTGGTAGATAACACAGGATTTATTTTCTGCTTATTCAAGTTACCGACTCAATCCATCGCTCTAATTGACATTGTAAGGATGGCTATAGGATCCAAGCCATCCTCGACTGTCGTTACTTAGTCAGTGACGCCAGGAATGGATGGCCTTCACCATCATGCGCACTGACGATGGCGGCAGAGCGTATGGTATTGACCGTTTCCACGCAATGGCGGGCGTCTTCGATGCCGTAGCCACGACCCGCAAGGATTTCCTGGTAACTGGTGGTGTGCAGGTCGGTGAAGCCTTCGGAGAACTCCATTTCCTCACCGTTGACGGTGATGGAGCGGTAGGTCGGCTTCTTGCCCTTGACGGACTCTGGCAGGTCGTTGGCGTCGATGGAGAGGAACCAGCGCACGCGAGCCTTCTCGTATTCCAGATAGCCAGCGGCTTTATAGTCTGAAACGAAGTGAACGACATTACGCTGCAGCTTGCCGAAGATGAAGTGCAGCATGTCGTAGAAGTGCACACCGATGTTGGTGGCCACGCCGAAGGATTTGCGCGAGTCGCCTTTCCAACTCTCCATGTACCACTTGCCACGCGAGGTGATGTAGGTCAGCTCGACATCGTATTTGTGTTCGCTGTTTTCGCGGGCGACCTTGTCCTTTAGGTCAAGGATGGCCTGATGGTGGCGCAGTTGCAGGATGTTGTAGAGGCGTTTGCCAGTTTCCCGCTCGACCAAGGCCAGTTCATCGAGATTTTCCGGGGTGGGTACCAGCGGCTTTTCGCAGATGACATCGCAACCCAGGCGGAGGCCGGCAACGATATGCGAATGGTGCAGGTAGTTCGGCGAGCAAACGGCGACATAGTCGAGCGCGCTGGCCGGATCGCGCTTCAGGCGATAAGCGTGTTCCTGAAAGCGTTCGAACTCGGTGAAAAACTCGCTTTGCGGCGAGATGCTGTCGATGATACCGACCGAGTCGTTGATGTCGTAGGCGGAGACCAACAGGTTGCCGGTGTCCTTGATGGCGCGCATGTGACGGGGGGCAATGTAACCGGCAGCGCCGATCAGGGCGAAGTTCTTCATGGGTGTTCCTTGTATTGCATCAATACCCGGCAAAATTACTAATCGAACCGGCCGGGCAAATGTTATTGGAGGTCCGTGATCAGGCTTTGATAATGTGCGGAGCCGGAGCGCGGTATTTGCCACGGCTATCAACGATCAGCTTGGCGTGTTGCTTGATCAGTTCGTAATCGAACTTATCGTGATCGGTGGCCAAGACCACAGCGTCAAAGCTGGCAAGGTTGTCGGCAGTCAGGGCTTCGCTGCTCAGCTCGAAGTGGTGCTCGCGCATCTTGGGGAAGACCAGAACGTGGGGGTCACTGTAGGCAACGATGCCGCCCTTGGCCTCGATCAGCTCCATGATTTCCACGGAGGGCGATTCGCGCATGTCGTCAACGTTCTTCTTGTAGGCAATACCAAGCACGAGCACTTTGCTGCCTTTCAGAGCCTTGCCGCTATCATTCAGGCCATCCATCAACTTGCTCAGCACGTATTCGGGCATGGCTTGGTTGACTTCACCGGACAGCTCGATGAAACGCGTGTGCAGGCCATATTCGCGGGCTTTCCACGTCAGGTAGAAGGGATCGATGGGAATACAGTGGCCACCCAGGCCAGGGCCAGGGTAGTAGGCAGTGAAACCGAACGGCTTGGTCGCGGCAGCGTCGACCACTTCAAAAATATCGATACCCATACGGTCAGCAACGATCTTCATCTCGTTGACCAGACCGATGTTGACGGCACGGTGGATGTTTTCCAGTAGTTTGGTCATTTCCGCCGCTTTGGTTGAGCTGACCGAGACAACCTGGTCGATTGCCTGCTCGTACAGAGCAATACCGACTTCCAGACAGGCCGGAGTATGGCCGCCAATGACTTTCGGAATCGTACGGGTTTCGAAATTTGGGTTACCCGGATCTTCGCGCTCGGGAGAATAAACCAGGAAGATCGACTCGCCGACCACCAAGCCACCTTCCTGCACGCGCGGCAGCAACTCTTCTTCGGTGGTGCCCGGGTAGGTGGTGCTTTCCAGCGAAACGACCTGGCCGGCACGCAGATACGGTTTGAGTGCGTCCGTGGTGTCGATCACGAAGCTCATATCCGGTTCGCGGTATTTGTTCAGCGGCGTCGGCACGCAGAGAATCAGAGCATCGCACTCGCTAACGCGCCGAAAATCGTTGGTGGCTTCAAAGCCACTTTGCCGAGCGGTCGCAATTTTTTCAGCCGAAATATGTTCGATGTAGCTTTCCCCAGCATTTAGCTTGCCGACCTTTACCTCGTCAATATCAATCCCCAACACTTGATAGCCAATGGCGTTGTATCGCAGCATTAACGGCAAACCAACGTAGCCAAGTCCTACGATACCGATGATGGCCTCCTTGCTTTTGAATTTGGCGACGCTGATTTTTTTTTGCTCGGACATCAATTACTACTCCGCTAGATGTGAATCGCCGAAACGGCTATATGAAAGACAGATTACCGCTCGCACCTAGCGAGCACTGAGTTCTGAACGTATTTGTTGAGCCGTCTCGGCTTATTCGCTTTTGTGCAGATATCTACCGGTCGCACTCCGTAATTTTTAAGCAGCGCGGAGGCCAATACGCGCTTCGCCCTCTCATCTCCATGCACCACCCGTATCTCTCGCGGCCACTCCCGCATCCCCGTCACGAACTCCACCAATCCCTTCTGATCAGCATGAGCCGAGTAGCCGCCAATGCTTGTCACCCGAGCCCGGATATCGAAACGCTTGCCGTCCAAATAGACATAGCCTCCTTTGGGGCCGTGCTGCTGAATGGCGTGCCCGGGAGTTCCCTGCGCCTGGTAGCCGACGAACAGCACGTCGTGCCTGGGATCGTGCAGCATGGCCTTGAGGTAATTGACGATGCGCCCGCCGGAGCACATGCCATTGCCTGCGATGACGATGGCGGGACGTGCTGTCTGTGTCAGATGGTTGACCACGGCGATATGGTCGGTGTGGCTGTCGATCTTGATCAGGTTATCGAATGCCAATGGATTGCGACCGGCCTCGACGCGTTCGCGTGCCTCCTGATTCCAGAAGGGCTTCAGGCTGCGGTAAGCCTCAGTGAAGCGGGTAGCCAGGGGCGAATCCAGGATGATTGGGAGCCTGGGCCAGTCGGTAGGTTCTAGCGTGCCGCCAGCGCTATCTCTGTTAGCTGCCGAGGGCTTTACCGTAGAAAGCTCCCCATGGTGATGAATGATTTCTTCCAGTTCGTAAAGCAGCTCCTGAGTGCGGCCGATGCTGAACGCTGGGATCAAAACGGTGCCCTGATCCTTGAGAGCGTGTTCGATAACGGCTTCCAGGCGTTGCCGGCGGCTGGCGCGGTCTTCATGCAGGCGGTCGCCGTAGGTGCTTTCCAGCACAAGGATGTCTGCCCGTTCGGGCGACTTGGGCGGCATGAGCAACGGTGCGTGCGGCGCGCCAAGGTCGCCGGAGAAAACGACGCGTATGTTCTCACCGGTGGCGGGATAGGTAAGGTCTATTTCGACATAGGCGGAGCCGAGCACATGGCCTGCGCGCTGTAACCGTATACGCGCCACGAGCTGGCTGGTCTCTTGCAATGTGAGCCATTGCTGGTAAGGCAAAGGACGCAAGCGCTGTTCGACCAGCTTGAGGTAACGCTCAATATCGTTCTGGTCACGGCTGAAGCCCAGCTTGAAAGCATCTTCAAGGACGATAGGCAACAATTTGGCCGAAGGCTCGCTGCAGTAAATCGGGCCCTTGAAGCCGGCAGCGAGGAGGTAGGGAATCCGTCCCACATGGTCGATATGCACATGCGTGATGACGAGCGCCTGGATGGTGGCGAGGGAGAACTCGATAGCCGGTTGCCCTGCCCCAGCGCGCCCGCTCGCAAAGGTTTCGCTGCCTTGAAACAGGCCGCAATCGACCAGCAAGCTATGGCTCGCGTCCATGTGTAGCTGATGACAGGAACCTGTTACGCCATCCTTAGCGCCATGGTGTTCGATATCTGGATAGCGCACGGTTATTCCTTTAACGATGTCAACCAACGTCTCGCGACATGCTAGTCACGAGCCACCTTAAAAAATAGGCGGGAATACTACCGTCTTTCGGGGCCGTTGAGGTCTCAACGGCACGCCGACGGATGGATGGTCAGATCGCGGCGACCGGACGGCGAAGGTTGCGCACCAGCGCAACGAACACTCCGAGCATCCCGCCCAAAACCAGCGTGAGGGCCACGATCAGAGACTTCTTGGGCTTGATGGGCTGACGAGGCTCAACCGCTCGTTGATCGATTGCAACCAGCTTGAGCGAACCAGCATCGAACTGCAGGGAGCGCAGCCTCGCTGCTTCTTCGCGCCAAACGGCCAGGTCTTTCAGGAATAGATCTTCGTTTTCTCGGCTTTTTAAGACCTCGATCTGGCGGTTGTGTTCAAGCAGCTTCAGCTCCCGCGCAATCTGTGCAATGCGCGGCTCGGTGAAGTCGTCTGAGCGACGAGCCAAGAGCGCCTTACGCTCGGCTTCCAACGCTTCGCTACCCATAAAATACAAAGGTATCTGCTGGTTGTTGACCTCGGTACGGATCACGCTGCCTTGGCTCGTGATCTCAGGCGCTCCAAGAGACGAAGGTGTGGTGGGTTTGCTTATACCCAGCGAAGTCGCGATTCGAATCGCTTCGTTGAGCTGGTTGATGCGGTTATCGCGACGCGTCCGGAGCTGCTGGCGCAGAGCAGCCAACTCATCATTCAACTCTGCACGCTTGAGCGCATCAGCCTCGGTGAGTTTGGCGATCTTGATTTCCTTGCTGGCCTCATAGCTGGCACGAGCAGCAGCAATCTTCTTGTCAAGCTGACTAAGCCGGTTGCCGATAAGAGTATCCAG